>JAEIGA010001476.1_pt1 | contig 36723 bp, 16 predicted proteins | sample 9270691 | NCBI WGS metagenome assembly JAEIGA01 (sample SAMN17057246, study PRJNA624740) | gut metagenome | biome: biome; isolation source: fecal sample | host: Bos grunniens | place: China: Xizang | collected 2019
GTCCGTTGGAATTGCCATTGTTACTTGTTCCAACGAACGATAGCAGTCCGCATGCTATTATTACAGCTAAGGAAATGAATATTATTTTTTTCATGATTATTTAGTTGCAATTTTTTGATTAGATACTGTAGATTCTGTTATTATTTCGAATATATATACATTGTGTTGTGGCAATGTGATATTGTGTTGTGGTGCGTTAATGTTTGTTTCTGAAACAATCATTTTGCCTGTGAGGTCATATACTTTCAACGATGTGATATTTTCAGATGCATAAATCATCAATTCTCCTTCGCCAAGATTCAATACTTTCACTGTTTCAATCATCGACTCGTCTAACTCGGTAGTAACATCACCTGCACGACGAGAAGTGATATAGTAACGAACCTCTTGATTTTCCTCTACGTCATAGTTGAATACATCGCCTTCAGCCAATGATATATAGCGGTCTTCGTAACTATCATAGAGATATACGTATTGGCTAAGATTGTCAACACCAGAGAATTCGAAAGTAATATCGCCCATCTCTTCACCATCAATTACGTTGATTGAAAGTGGAATCATATAAATATCACTCAACGAATTATATGCCATTGCTTGATTTCTCGCTATTGAATAAATAGCAAATGGAGTAAGTTCTGCGGCTAACAACAAAAGCGGAGCATCTTCTTCCGTAGAATATTCATTTGTTGCATCACTTGAAAGTCGTATATTTGCTTTACTAATTTTACCATTACGGTTTGCTGTAATAGTCAATATTTCATCTATGCTATTTAACTTAGCTCGCTTAACCAATGGTTGTGTTTCTTCATTATCTGTTTGATTATATTCATTAAAATACATCATATCAGAATCAAATTTTACATTCAACTCTTTAATTGATTCTTTTGTCATTACAAACACAGCATCCATAGGAGCAATATACATTGGCACAATATGCGGATCATTACTTTGATTATGCTCAACCCATACAACCTTCAACATATCATCAACATATTCGTAATAAAAGCGTCCATTAATATTAGCATTTTCGTTCAAAAAATTACATATCGACATATCACACATAAATGGATTACCAATCAAGAAAATATTACCCTCAACATCATTAGTTAAAATAATATTATAATCTCCACCAGTATAGCTTAACTTTCCTGCATTTCCGTCACGGTCAATTTTTGTTGCAGTAAAAGATAATTCCCCTTCTTGCCCATTATTGTCGTAATAAAAACAATATGATTGAGCAACTTTTGGCAAACGAACAAAATCTTGATTAACTGTTGTTGTTTGTTTTGCAATAGCATAACCACGACCTACTTGCCAAGGCATAGTTAATGCATTAGTTGGAGACGACCATTCAGAACCAGTGCATACGATAGAAGTATCTTTTCCTCCTGCATATTGTTTTACTGAAGCACTGAATGTTTTTTGAACAAATTTATTTGCAACACGAGTATCTACCGATGCCAATTCCGAAAAATCAAACGCAGTTTTATCGCCTGCTCGTGGCACATAAAAGTCACCACTTACTACTCCATTAAGCGGAACTGATTTTAATTCGAAGGTAGCACCATCATTATTTTCAAATGGCATATCAACATATACTTTACCAGTATAATTCAATTTATCATGACGTGCCAATTTTGCACCTGCCTCGAAATAAATATTTCTACAACTATTAAAATCAGCACCAACATCATATTTAAGATATTGGTCTGCTCCAGAACCTAAAAGAACCGTAGGATCTTCTGGCAAGACTGGCATAATTTCAGCATCTCCTTTAATAATTACATCTGTTTCTACTAATGGAATAAAAGCAGAAGTTCCATCCTTAGTCTTCCAGTTTGCATCATTATGCCATGCAGTATTATGCAATGTAGGATTCCACACAACAACATTCGGCACTACATAAACATCGAAGTTAAAAGCAGGTACAATTCCAACACCATTAACAGACTCAATCATACTATGGAACTGATAATACTTACCAGCTTTCATCACAAACGAATTAGAAACTCTAACAGCTTTAAGCAAATCATCAACCTTCATATCTGAAATATCTGTTCCTAAAGCTACTCCATTCTTATTTACATGCTGCAAATTAAATACATGATAACTATTAGTAACAGCTTCATCTTGATATTCTTCATCATTTGTTTGACAGAGAATAATACGTAACAAATGGTTTTGATGCTCTTTTTCGATTATATTCAACATCTCCTTATCAAAATAATCTATATCCATCAATGGCAAATCATTTTGAACATCTTTTTCTGATATACGAATCACACAACTTGATCCTTGTACCGCCTTAGGCATATTTTCAAATGATTCTTCATCCTCTGGATTTGCCAATACGATAAATATATCACTACGCATCGTAATCTCTAATGGTATTGGACAAATAGTAAAACTATTATTACTATTTGCAGCAATAGGTATTGCTACGTATGTTATAGGGTCTCCGCGTTTAGACACCTCTACTTCAATTACGTTTTTATTCAATAACAATTCGCCACTTTTATAATGCTCATACAAATGCTCTCCTGCCTCTTTATCTTTCAATCCATCAATATATGTCTTAAAATCTAAGTCTGTTCCAGAAGGATAATTCTCTCTAAATCCTTTCAAAAGATTTATATGAGTCTCTTTTTCTTTAGGTGACAATGTTTGTGGAATTTTCAACCAATCGGCATAACAATTGATTGAATCTATAAGTCCTGTATTCACATTGGTTCCGTATGTACGAACCGCCACTGTATATGTAGCAGGAGCTAACGACTGATGTATAAACTCATCAAAAATAGTATTATTCAACACCAAGCGATTACGTGGCACAACTTGGAATGTATTCTCTGAAGCACATTCAATATGAGCGAAATCGGCCTTACCTACCATTACTTGAGAGGTATAACGCTTACCTGTCTTAAATTGCGTACTATTATGAATAACATACAACACTAAATGTGTTTTTTCAGTTCCATCTTCATATTTACATGTCTCTGTAGTATAAAATTCAACCACTTCATTCTCTTCTAAATCAACATTATTCAAGAAATAAGCAAGACTTTCATAATAAGTATTTCCACCTAAATTATTTGAATTCCAAGCTTTATTAACACTAACCTTACCATAAGTTTTTTGATTTGTTCCTAAATAATCAAGATTCAAAACATCACCACTATTTGAATCTATCCAACGATAATAAATATCACCTGTATTTTGATTTATAACACCTGTTTTGTTATAATCTATACGCATAATAGCAACATTTGATTCGGTTTGAGTACATCCTTTCATTGCTTGGATACCCATAACTGCTGGTTTTGATGTGTAAATACGTATATTATCTATACCAAAGTCATTACCAATTGCACTTGCACCATTATTATCAATACGCAAACGATAATAAGCATAACTCATTTCGTCAAGTTTCACCTCAAACAACACTTGATGCCAATTTCCTCGAGTCGATCTATCAAATTGTCCTGTAGTATAAGTAATTATTTGATGTTCTTCTCCAATAGCATCAATACCTGTAACGATAAAATTCAAATTTGGAGATGTTACATTTGATTCATTTTGACTGTTCAAATCAATTATCCATGTCGAAATCCAAATTGATGTATTAGGACAAAGGTCACCATTAATTCTAAGGTCAGCCACTTTACCAGGCATCTCATTAGCATCAATATAAAGGAAATATCCTGTTCCATCGCCTGAACTTTGGTCTGTAACATTCGAAAGCAACCAACTCCATGTTGTTCCAGTATTTCTAATAAAAGTATATTCGCTCCAATCAGCAAATCCATTTGTCAACTGTTTCTTATCTCCAGCCTCACCTGTTGTATAAGCAAATCCGTATGTCGATTCATCCCAACTCATTGGTTTTGAATACAAGACACCTGTTTCATCGGTAAAATCAAAATTACGAAATGCTGCAAGATTATATGATTTATCTAATTCTGCATCTGATTTTATAGCCTTTTTAGTAGAAGCATTCATTATAACAGGACCAACTTCCGACACAGCTTTCGACAATACATTGAACTGAGCAATAATCAATCCTGTTGGTGTTTTTAACTCATAAACATCCACGTTACCCACTGTACTTGAGGCGGTAACTTCCAACAAACGATTATCATATACAGACGAACCCGTTCCTCCTATCGTCATCAAAGCACCATTTTTATACCATCGAGGGTCAGAAAGTCTAACTACATTACCGCCTGACGTATAATAATAATTGACATATTCTTCACCTCCCATCCAACGATATTCTGGCGAAATACGAATACTCTTTCCTGCAGGCGCAAGAATTTTATAGGTTTCAAGAGGAGTTGAACTACACTCATCCAATTTAGCCGCCATCTCGCTTGCTGGACGAATATCATAAATCATACGATACGACAATGTTGGCTCAATCAATGTCTTATTTGTCGCATTTTCCACATAATCAGCATATTGCGATATATCACAAGCAATCTTCTTTGAATTACCATCCATCGTATAAGTTGTTCTACCAGGCACGGTTTGAGCAAGGATATAAACACCTTTGTCATTAGATGTTGGTTTATATGAATTCACTGTGAAATTCAACCCAGATGTAACCGTAGCATCCATATTATAATCAAACCAACGATAAAAACCACGAAGATAATTTGCTGCACCATCAGCTAACTGAAGTTTCAAATGTTTTATTTCTCCATCTAATGCATAAATTACATCTTCATGCTCATGCACTTGTTGTAAACCCACAACATTACCAGCATTTGCCTGCCCACTGGAATGTATAAACTCGTAAGCATTCACCAAAGTTGTATTTGCAGATTGTGTAAACGTAATTTTACGAGTTATAGTTTCACCATTCAACGAAATAGTGATATTCACCACAGCACTTCTCTCTAATACCGTATTATTTTGAGGAATAGTCAACTTATACCCCTCAACGCTCTGCCCTGCAATTGATGTAGCTACCGCAACATCCAAAGTTTCAGGATGCAAATATTCTGTAACTGGCTCACCATTTCCCTCTCCCGATATTATTGTTTCTTTGAAAATTCTAATATTCTCACCAGGACTTATACTCTCATCATTCACATAATAAACATCTTTCTCATTAGAAGCAATTGAGGTACTTACAATAGTTATGAAATCCCTTAAATCAAATGTTCCACCCGTATATGATACAGCACACGTTGTATCTTCTGCATTATATACAGAAGATGTTATATTTCCATTACCAGCTTGTTCTTCAACTATAGTCATAAAAATAGCGTTAGCATCACCATAAGATGAAGAAAATTTCCATTCATTATTATCGTTCAAATATGGCCTTTGATAATAATACGGGAAATACCAAGTAGAACCAGAATTATAAATCGTTGATGCTGAATTCACATCCTCTGGCGCATAAGTAATTGGTTTATTATAATTTGATAACAATAAACTATTCCCTATATTCATTAAATAAAGTTGACTATCTGAAGTTCTCTTCTTTATTTCCCAAAGAGCATTCAGCTTAAGAGCACTTTTATCAGAAATTGCAGAAAAACTATTCTCGCCATCACAAACCATATAATATCCATTCGATTTGAAGATGACAATATCACCTTCTTCCATCGCTTTTTGAGCAAAAATATCTTGCACAAACAATGGAGTAAACAACATAAAAGACAAAAATAGTGAGCAAAATAGTGATCTCACTCCAAATAAATCTTTCATATAATTAACAAATTGATTATCAGAAATAACAAATTAATTACAAAATTACATCATGCGGAATAATCACCACAAAATGAATTGCAAAGTTAGCAATAATTATTTGATTTACCCCCCCCCCATTTAACATTATTTAACATAGTTTAAGTGCATAAAAAAAATAGAGGTGCTAAAACATCAGCACCTCTACTTTTATGACACATCGTCTTTTTCATTTTATTTTTTACGAACAAACATCATAACAACATAACCTAAAGCCATTAACAACATTGGGAATAATATATCACCAATAGGGGTCCATTTTATACCACCATTATCACCTCCATTAACAGAGCCACTACCATCTCCTACTCCCTCTAATTTGGCAGTAGCTCCACATATATTGCATTTTAGACCTTCGGTAGTAATAGAGATATCATCATGAGGACAATTTGATGCTGTAGCCATAAATCCACCCGTAGATATAACTCCACTTTCAAGTCCATGAGAATGAACATGAGATTGTCGAATATTTAAATTTTGATAATTATGAACTTCATTAGCTACTATAGATACAGAATTATCTGCAATAAATCGTTGATAACTTTGATGTATATTGTTCCCATTCAAAGTAATACGAGGCATTGTGCTATTACTCATTAATGATAAATTACTATTAAGATAACTTACATTATGAGCATTCGAAACAGAAGTTATAGGAGTAATCTTTTTATTATTATATTTCTCAATTTGCAAATTACGATGATTTTCTCTATCTATCGTTGTTAGCATAGATTCATCTATAATAATATTACGATTACGTTTCGAATATATATTTGTTAATTTAGTATTTTTAAATATAATATTATCAGTATGATTCATAATCGTTGGATTTGGATTATAAAAAAGCATACACGTAGATAATACCAAAAGGCCTATTACTACCAAAAATAAATATATTGTTTTATTCATAATCAATTTAGGTTTTTATGATAAGATACTATTTTACGACTACTTTTTCTTGATAAATATTATTACCTGTTGTAACTTGTAATATATAAGCACCGATTGGTAAGTTTATATTATATTCTTTGATATTAAGTGATTCTGCTATAGATACTAAACGGCCTGCTAAATCATAAACCTCTACACTCTTTATTATTTCTGATGGAGAATAGATAATTGCTTTACCATGAGTACTAATAACACTAATTTGCGATTGTGATACATCAACCTCATCAGTCGTCACTCCCCCTTGTGTTCTTTGGCTTGTTATGTAATAACGCACCTCTCCATCCATTGGCAATTCCAATTCAAGTGCCAATCCTTCTATTAAAGGCAACTTAGTATTATAAACAATATCATATAGATACAACTCTTTATCAAAATTATCTACACCATCAAAAGTAAGAGTAAATGTTTCTGCATTTATTATCGAATCAAGCAACAAAATTGAGATTGGTATTTCTTCTATTTCGGCAACTCGATTATATGCCAAAGCAGTACCAGATGCAACTGAATAAAGATTTATTGGTGTTAATGCAGCGTCAAGAACAAGCAATTCTGCATCCTCTTCGGCATTATACTCTTTATCTGCTCCATAATATTCCTCTATACGTGTACGACTACGTACACCGCCTATTTCGGCAGTTAAAGTAAGAATATATTCTTCAATATATTCAGGAGCTCTATGTATAGCTACTTTATTTGGTACTTCGTTATTTACGTCTGATTGCTCATTAAATAACATCATTTCAGGAGTAAATTTGAAAGACATTGAAGTTGAGGTTCCTTTGACAAAAATTGCATGCAACGGACGCAACTCTTCATTATTTGGTTCTATCATTACTGCGTCTAATCCACCATCAACATACTCATAATAGAACGTCGTAGTCAAACCATTTTCTTCAAAGAATTTTTTTATATCCAAATTTACCATAAACGGATTTCCTATTAAGAATATATCTCCTTTATTATTAGTAAAAGTATATTCTTTTGTTTCAGTTGAGCTATCATAAACTAATTTATGGGAATTGGTTCTATCTATATCACCATATTTGGCCCAATCTGCCTTTAATTCTAGTTCATTTCCGTTACCCATGTCGTAGAATAGATAATATTCTGTTGCTGATTTTGGCAAACGAACAAAATCTTGAGCTGTATTGCAAATACGACTTACAGCATAACCATGTGCATCTTCGATAGGCATATTAAGAGCTGATGTTGCTTCTGACCATGATGCAGATTCGTAATTATAGTCTTCAGTTGAAACCTTGCCTTCAGTTACTACTGTTTGTTTGACATTTGAATCATATGCTTTGAAATAGAATGCATTATAAGCCCTATTATCAACAGAAGTTGCAGCTGTAAAATTAAAATCGTCATCACCATATTTTGGTATATATAAATCACCACGCACAACACCTTGCAAAGGAAAAGCAATCATCTCCCAATTACCTTCTCCTGATTTGTCAAATTTGATATCAACAAAAGCATTTTCATAATTCAACTTATGTTGACGACCTAATTCGGCACCGGCTTCAAAATAGATATTTTTACAACTACTATAATCAACACCAATGTCATATTTGAGATATTGATTTGCTCCTGCACCTAATGCTTTAGTAGGATCTTCTGGCAATACAGGTACGGCTTTTGCGTTTGCTTTAATAATTACATTTGTCTCTTCTAATGGAATAAATGCAGGTTTTTCGTCTATAGTTTTCCAGTTTGCGTCGTTATGCCATGCTGAGTTGCTCAAAGTAGGATTCCATACCACAGTGCTTGGCACAACATAAATATCAAAGTTAAATGCAGGAGTAATAGAAATACCATCAATCGCCAACAACTCACTATGGAAACCATATTTACCAACTGGTAATTTTTTTGCCAAATCAGTAGGTGTAACAGTTACTATATCACCAACTTTCAATTCATTCAATGGAGTTCCAGATTTTGATTCAAGAGTAAAAAATACTCCATCGTGATTTTTACTTGTGTAATCTGCATTATCGGTAGAGCAAAGCACCATATTACCCAATTTAGTCAAATCATCGTCTGATAAATTCGCCAACAAAGCAGAATTGATAAAATCCACTTGCATTTCTGGGAATGATGCTGTACCTTCTGCAATGCGAATAATACAACTTGAACCTTGAACGACAGCAGGTTTATTCTCATAAATTTCCGTATCTGCAGGATTTGCTAATACAACAGAAACTCCAGCACGTAAAACAATCTCTAACGGAATAGGACATGGAGTAAAATTATCAGAATTTGTTTCAGAGACAGGCACCGCCACAAACGATTGAGGGATACCACGTTCCGAAACATTTGCAGAGATTTCAGATTGATTTAATATCAAATTATCGCCAAGCGAATAAAGTCCAGGAAAAACAGTATTACTCAACAACTCTTTACCTACCTCATAACCATACTCCCTTCTAAAACGCATAATTGCATCAGCATAACCCCATTTTTCAGCATCCGACATATCTTTAGTAACCACCAACCAATCGGCTGAACAATTATAACCAACTACTTTATCATTTTCATCCATACCAAATGCTCTAACCGACAAAGGGTAATTACCCACAGCTAAATTTTGCAATACTGCAGAATTACGCTCCTCTCCAGCCAAAACGATACGCGCACGTGGCATTACTTCAAATGTTGCATAAGAAGAACATTCAGTAAGAATATTTTGCAATTTTTCTGCATCAGACAAATCTACATTTTCAAATGTAACAATTGAATAATATTTATTATTTACTTTAAATTTATTAGACTTATGAACCACATAAAGCACCAAAACATCACCATCTGACGAAGTTTCTGTTGTGAAAAAATAATCTGATTTATCACTTCCTAATGATATATATTTATCCGAATCTAAAAATTCAGACACACTATTATAATATCTATTTTTAACATCTGCAGAATTTTTCGTCCAACTACCATTTAATGTAATTTTACCCAAATTATTACTACCCACCTCTCCTACATAATCAAAATCAAGAAGTGTTGTAGTAGATTTCGAATCAACCCAAGTGTAAGTAAGCGTACCATTTGTTTTGCCCAAAGTATTAACAAAATCCACACGCAAAAGAGCAATATTTTCTTCTTCTGCCTTAGGATCACTCATATCCCAATCAGGACAAGCAGCCATTACTTGAGTACCCGCAAGTTTTGGTTTTGACATATAAATACGAATATCATCAATAGCAAAACAGTTACCATTGGCATCAGCTTCATTATTATCTATACGAATACGATATTTAGGATAATCAAAATCCAAATCCACCTTAAACATAATCTGTTGCCATTTACCATTATTTCCAATATCGCCTGTAGTAAATGTCTTAATATCATATTCAGAACCATCTTCATCCACTCCGGCTACCACAAAGTTTAGATTGACATTTGAACCTGAAACTGCGGCATTAGCAACCCAAGCAGAGACCACTATCGAACCTTGACATATTTGCTTATTAACCTCAAGATCGGCTACTTTACCCGAAATATTATTAGCATTAACAAACATAAAATAACCATCTGTTTTATCTGACGAAATTGTGGTAGATCCTATTTCTGTTGTTTGCCACCTATCTCCAGGTTTCTTTAAACCAACAGTACGAATAGACAAATTTGTTGTATTTTTTACAATAGCATATTCACTCCATTCCGCAAAAGAACCACGAAGATTACTTCTATAATCTTTCAAAGATGGATATAAAAAGCCGTAAGATGTTTCATGCCAAGCAAGTGAATTACCATCTATTTGCTCTCCACTACGATCATTACCATTAGCAAGTTTATCAAAATTCAATGCTACAGACAATTCATATTTTTCAGCAAGCTCTTCTTCACTGATTAAGTTAGGTGCAGTTGTAGATGGTCCAATAGCAGAAGATGCTAATGTTTCAATATTAAATCTTGCAATAATAAGACCTGTAGAAGTTTTAAGTTCATAAATATCTGTTTGTCCTGCACTTGGAGCTGTTATTGAAATCACACGATTATCAAGCACTGTTCCAGCTGTATAACTTGCATCATTTTTTGTCCATACACAATTTTGAGCATGAACAATGTTACCACTATTTGTATAATAATAGTTAACTATCTTCTCATCTCCCGACCACGCATATTTAGGTCCAATATTAATTGCCTTACCTGCAGGAGCTATAATATTATACTCTTCTAAAGGTTTATCAATACAAACATCCAATTTAACAGCCATTTCGCTTGCAGGGCGAATCTCAAAGATTTGACGATATGAAAGTGTTGGTTCTACAAAAGTAGATACATTTGAATCAAAATCATACGACGATTGATAATCAGCATAGGCCGACACCTCACAAACGACCTTACGAACATTGCCATCCATCTTATATGTAAACCTTCCTGGCTCCGTATTCTTTGTCAAATAGAATCCCTTGTTATTTGTTGTAGAAGTATAATTACCTTTATGACCATCATCACAAATAAGATTTTCACCAACATTACCATCATTAGCAAAATCAGACCAACGATAAAAACCACACATATAGTGCCATCCATTATTACCTTCATATATCTCAAGATCTGAGACTTGTGCTTTCAAACTTTTCTCATCTCCTATATTAGCATACAAAACTTCTGTAATCTCATGCGTTTGCTGACGACCTTCATGAGTAAAAGGGGCTTCAGTAACACCTTTCGAGTGAACAAAAACGAGTTGGAAACCAGTTCTTTTATAAGCTTTTACTGCATTACTATTGTTATATGCGACACCAGTAGTTCCGGTATTATTCGGTCTAAAATACGTTGTCGATGCCCCAAACCAATTAGTAGCAGAACCTACATACCAATTAGTTCCTGTTACAGCAAGAGGAGTACCATTATCAAGAGAAAGAGAATAGCTTGCCGATCCATTCCCCAACCCCCCATTTGTAGGAGTGCAGAGGATATACTTACCCGTTTCAATATTTTGAAACCCATTAGCAGTAACATTCCACCAGGCATTTTTGGAATTACAATCGCCACTTGTTCCAAAAGAACCATTATTATCAATCAAATATGTATTTCCATTTCCCGACTTAAGAACAACAACATCACCTACTGCCAAAATATTAGATTCATCTGTTTCATGTTCATAAGTTTGCGCAAAAATAGCATATGGGAATAGAAAAGAGAGGACAAATGAGATAAAAAATGTCCTAAATATAGCAGAAATATTCATAACAATATAGGTTAAAGATTTTTTACAATAATACAATTATATAAATATCAAGGATTTAAAATATCCCTTTGACATTTAGCAACACTATACAATAATATGCAAAGTTAATAATAAATATTGGATTTACCCCCCCCCATTAACATTATTTAACACATTTTGAGTACATAAAAAAAATAGAGGTGCTAAAACATCAGCACCTCTACTTTTTTTATATGACGATAATTTTTATTTTACTAAAAACTTAGCCCAACCATTGCCATTACGAGCAATATAAATACCCGAATTCAAATTAGGAAGAATCATTGTTTCTGAATCAACATTTGCAACATATACAAGATGTCCCATAGCATCATAAACCACCAATTCGCTACCTAATGTAAGACCTTGAATTTCGTTGTTTACAACTATAAGTTTATTTGCCGACAACGAAATATTATCTGTTGGCACTTCTGGTGCGTATGTCACAGCTACACCGAAACGGTCGTTAAATTCGCCTCGTTCGCTATAGAATGTATAAGTTTCGCCAAGATGCAAGCGAACAAAATCTTGTTCATAGTTGTCGTACAACACAAATGTCTCAGCATTACCCGATATATTGTCTAACGAAATAGTATATGTACCTGCCTTAGCAATATAAAGACCTACATAAACAAGTGTATTTTCGATTGGACGAGTATTGAACGAATAATCGATATCACCTGCATAAGTATAGATTTCGGTATTAGCACCACCAATAGTAGCAAAACTCAAGAAATCCTCACCTATCACATAACCCTCAGCCAACGCTTCATCTTCGAAATAAAGATACGTTTTATCTTCTACACCTTCACCAACGATATTCAAACAATATTTCTCTGTCACAACTTTTCTATCACGCATAGGTGCATTAGTTCTCTCTGATGATGCTGACATTGCATAATCACCACTATACTGTACAAAAAAAGCATCAAATGGATCAACTGCGTCACTAACAGGTTCTTCTTCCCATTTTCCAATCGCTCTATTATATCGCGAAATCATATCAATACCCGTCATTCCAGCATCAACAAACAACGCATTACCAATGTAATACCAATTTTGATTGGTTATAATATTTCCATTAGTAGCAGTCAAAGTCTTACTATAACTTTTCTCAACCTTTGTCAAATCTTCTCCTGTAATAGGTCTAAAATCAAGTGTCATCACTTCACTATCAGTGGCAAAATGATAAGCTACACCCCTTTCAAACACCTTATCCGATGTAACATAATTTGTTACCCATGCCGATTCCCCATTAGCACGCTTCGCCGTGCTATACTCTTGATAACCCACACCCGACAAATTAGCAGTAACACACTTAACATCTACTGGAAATGAAACTGGAGTCCAATCTTCATAAGTTACATTAAGTTTTATATTGTCTGTTTTCCAATAATTACGAAAAGGATAAGTTTCACTCTCTCCAACAACTATAGAGACAGTAGGTGCTGTTTCTAAATCTTTTCTCTCAATAAAATCTACAATTATATTTTTTTTTATTTGATCTAATTCCCAATTGCCATTAGCACCCACCATTGTTTCCACATCACTGCCTTTAATCTCTAAAGAGTTTGCCACACTAGCTTGTGGAAAATCAGCATCTGTCCATGCTCCGTTAGCTTGCGAATCTTTTTTGGGGTCATGCGGAAAATTTGCACCCACTGTATAAAAGCGCCATGATTCCCTTACAGGGTCATACTGAATATAAGCTTGTGCTTTATTTCCATAATCTCGTTCTTCATAATAAAAGCCTTTGTCTCCTTCTGACAAAACCAACGCATTATCAGAAAGTATTGGATAATGAATACTCCCTTTACTAGCCCCAACAGAACCTTTATAAGATGATTGATTCAAAAACTTCCCTGTTCCTAAATTTTGAATAGTAAACCCATTACCATTCAATCTTACTATCCACAAACTATTAGCCAAATTGTTTATATAAAAAGGATCTTTTTCCGTTAAAGCATAAACACTATCGCCATTTGCGACAGCATAAACCACAGTTCCATCCAATTTTTTAGAATCAAATCTCAAAATACTATTATTTTCAGGCAATGCATACGCCAAAATTGATAATGAAAACATCACGGCCAACAGAATAATCTTTTGCAATATACGTATCATAATCTCCTCCCTAAATTAACAATTAAAACATTTAAAACGAACTAAAACATAAACTCCTACAAGCAATAGCATAGGCAACGCAAAATCGCCAATAGGCATACCTGGTTCACCCCAGTTACCTGGCAAAGATTGTGCATCTCCTGTTTCTACTATAGCCTCTTCTGCAGCAACACTTATAACTTCACCTCGACTATTGATTATTGGTAATGAATTATACATAACTTTGCTCTCTATAGTTTCCATTCGTTGTGGAGTATAATTATAATAACCTTTATTCTGTGCTCCACTCAACACCATGCGACTATCTGATTGATATTTCTGTACTCCCGACATAATTTCAACCCTACGCTTCTCTGGTTGCAACACACTATTACGATATTGATACCCTACCTTCACATCAGAACGATGATTATAACGAGGTTGGTAAACATTAATAGACATTTGAGAAGAAAATGGTTCTACCATTCCCCTCCTCAATATATTTCTTGAATACACATTTGCTGATTGAGTTCTGTCAAATATCTGCGCTGAAACACTCATCACACCACCAAATAAGACAAAACAAACCAATAGCACACAACTCCAAAACACCTTGCTAATAAAGATGTTTCTATAATAATAAAAATTCATAAATATAACAATTTAGGTTTTAGAGAAATATTTTACAAAGTTACTAATAAAAAGTTATATTACCCCCTCCATTAATATTATTTAACACAGTTTAACTCACATCAATTTCTTACGCGTTCAATACGCATAGTGTCAAGCTTTAAAAACAAGAATAATAATATCGTAAAACTCAAAAACGACGACCCTCCATAACTAAAAAACGGAAGCGGAATACCAATAACTGGCACAAGTCCAATAACCATACCTACATTAATGAAAAGGTGCATCGCAAATATTCCAACTACTCCATATCCATACACACGAGCAAAACGCGTATCTTGTCGCTCTGCAATATACAACAATCGGTACAAAAACAACAGATAGATTATCAACATACCTGCACTACCAATAAATCCCCACTCCTCGCCTATCGTACAAAATATAAAGTCGGTATCTTGCTCTGGCACATATTTCAACTTTGTTTGCGTCCCTTGCAAAAATCCTTTACCCCAAAAACCACCCGAACCTATAGCAATACGCGCTTGATTGGTATTATAGCCAATACCTGTTGGATCATCAGCCAAACCCAACAATAGATGAATACGCTTTTGTTGGTGAGGTTGCAATACATCATTAAATATATATTCAGTAGAAAAGCAATAACCTAAACTTCCCAACAAAAATAGCCCTATAAAAAAATATGTTCTCTTCCATTTAGTATATGCCAACACCAACAAATATATAGCAGCTAACACCACAATTGCCAACATTACATACACCAAGTTAAAACGCACTACCCACTTAAATATCGGTAAAGCAATAGCAAAAATTCCAATAGGCACCACCGATAATATTAATAAATGTTTGTTATCATACTGATAAACTCGCACAAATATCAACATTATAATATATGCCAACAATAAACCCAAAAACAAACCCATCGAAGCCCCTTCAACACCCAACAAATCGACCACACTAAAACGAAGAACTATAACAAACAACAACACTGCACAAAATCCCAAAGCAGGTATCAATCCTGGCAATCCCTCACGATAAAGCAAAAATACAAACGATAAAAATACCAAAGCTGAACCTGTTTCACTCTGCGCCACAATTATAAACATTGGCAATAAAATCATCGAACAAACAATGGCATAACTTTGCATTGATTTCAAACGAAATTGAGGATGACTCATCACCTTTGCAAGCGCTAATGCTGTTATAAATTTAGAAAATTCGGCAGGTTGAATACTAAAAGGACCTAACGGCAACCAAGAACGAGAACCCTTAATATCTTTTGCAACAAACACCGTAACTATCAACAACAATATAATCAGTCCATACAATAGATACGGAATAGCTGTTATCAATCGGCTATCGGTAAACAGAATCACCAATGCCATACCAAAACTAATACACATCCACATAAACTGCATCCCCGAACGACAACTCATGTCAAATATAGATATTTGATCTTCCGAAATACTCGCTCCATATATATTAATCCAACCAAACACTACAAGAACGATATAAAAAAATACCGCCCATTTATCTATCGCTTGTATAACATTAAAATTTCTTGACACGCTTTTAATTAGTTAGGAGTTAGGAGTTAGGAGTTAATAATTTTTCTGGGTTTTCTGGGTTTTTAATTATATTTTTTTACATTGGTATTCAATACCATGTTGCTCATCTTTTCAAATAGTGCCTTTTGCTTTATTTCGCCATAAAGATACTGCTCCAAACAAAGCATTGCCACAGGACAAGCAAACTGAGCTCCAAAACCTGCATTTTCAATAACCACCGCTATCGCAATCTGTGGATTCTCACGCGGAGCATATCCAAAAAATATTGAGTGAGGCTTGCCGTGACTATTATCGGTCGTACCTGTTTTTCCACACACTACCAATTCTGGATACTTATAAAAACGCGGAGTACCATACTCACACACTCGCCACATACCCTCTTGCACCACATCATAATGTTTCTGACTTACATTAGCTTCATGTCGATGAGTCAAAAACGTATCACATTTATTCAAATGCGGAGTTATATAATGACCTTCATTCGCAATAACAGCTACTGCATTAGCAAGTTGAATTGGAGTAACCAACACCTCACCTTGTCCAATCGAGTTCGACCTAATAGTTAGAGCTTTCCATCCTCGTTTACCATATATTTTATCGTATGTTTCAGCACGATATATAGCTCCATCTTTCAATCCATACACATCCGAATCATCCCACTTAAATCCTAAACCAAAACTCAATATATCTTCACGCCACTCTTTATATTTCTCTTTAAACGTTGCATTCCCTTCGCCGTAACCTTCTCGCTCAAGCGTCTCTTTATAAGCCAACCAAAAATATGGATTACAACTCTCTTGTATAGCCTCTTCAAGCGAAACTGGCGAACCATGATTATGCGTACACTTTATTGGTTTAGAAAGCGGTCCACTACAAGGGAATTTTGTATAACGCGTAATACCCCCATGCTCCAAACAAACCAATGCTTGCAAAGTTTTAAAAGTCGAACCTGGCGAATAAAGCCCCCCTGTAGCTCTATTCAAAAATGGTTTTGTAATATCATTCTGCAAAAGAGGATAATACTCCGAACGCAAACGCCCTACCAACAACGATGGATTCCACGTAGGATTAGATGCCATTGCTAAAATTTCACCAGTGGCAGGCTCTATTGCCACAATACTACCAATTTTACCTTGCAATAACTCCTCCGCTATCATCTGTAAATCAACATCCAACGTAGTCGTAATATCTATACCTGCTCTTGGCAATTGGTCTTGTTCGCCATCTTTGTATTTACCTTGAATACGTCCACGCGAATCACGCAAAAGTATCTCTACTCCATTCTCGCCCCTCAACTCTTTCTCGTACGTCAATTCCAACCCATCAGAACCAGCATAATCACCAGGACGATAATAATCGTCACGCTCTATCTGACGCTTACTCACCTCTCCAATCGAACCCAATACATGCGCCCCACAAGGATAGTTATAATTACGTAAAGTACGATTTTGAACTGTAAATCCAGGAAATTTACGCAAATGTTCTTGAAGCATTGCATAATCTTCTGGCGAAAGTTGAGTCATAAACCGTTGCGGAGTCAATGGAGAATAACCATAATTCTTACGTCGGTCTTTAATATATTCCATTCGATCGCAAAATTGCTCGTATGTAATTCCCAACAATCCACACAATTCAAATGTATCAATAGGAGTCTTAGCCTTTTCCAAATCACGCAACTCCTTCATTGTTACCATCAAATCGTATGTCGGTTGATTATAAACCAACAACTTACCATTACGATCGTAAATCAATCCTCGAGGAGCATAAATTGGCTTACGATAAAAAGCATTACCTGCCGCTGCATCGGTATAATTACCAAACAACTGCAATTGTGCCAACCTACCTATGAACAAAATCACAAATACAGCCAACACAATATAAATTATAATACTTCTATCTTTATATTTATCGTCTAACATTTAAATTGAGAATTGAAAATTGAAAATTGAAAATTGAGAATTGAAAATTGAGAATTGAGAGTTGAAAGTTGAAAGTTGTTCCCTGTTCCTTATTCCTTATTCCCTATTCCTTATTCCTCGTTCCCTATTTTCTTACTTTTTCTAATGTAAAAATCAATATAATAGTTATCAATGAGCTAACCAAAGTTTTAACAAATACAATCCAAAAATATTGAAAAGAAAAAGCTTCTAATAAGAATAAAAACAAATGATGAATAAACACCATTAACACAATATATTTCACATAATTGGCACCCATAGTACGAAAACGAGGCATAACCTTATCTAACTCCTCTTGAGTTGATACTACACGAAATATATATGGTCGTAAAAAAGCAATCAAAGTAGTTGCCATTGCATGAATACCCCAAGTATTCGAAAAAACATCAATAACCAAACCCAAGGCAAAACCTATAAAGACCAACGAAATACGATTAATATGTATAGGTAAAGCTATTATAAAATAGATATAAAGAAATGGATTTATAACACCTGCTATCTGAATATTATTCAACAACAAAACTTGCAATAACACCAAACCAATAAACCAAAACAAAGACTCTACAATATTTTTCATTTGCCTAATGATTTTTGAAGATTCAACAACTCATTTTTATTTTCAAATGCAACTACTGTCACATACGACAATGACTGAAAATCAACAGCAAGTGCAATATCTATATCACAAAACATTGTATTTTCAATATGCGAAGCTTTATCTACTACACCAATCATTACACCTTCTGGAAAAATTGCAGAAAAACCACTTGTCACGATAGTATCTCCAGCCACAACATCCACGTGACTCGGAATTTCATATAATTTAGCTTGTAACGGACTCTTTACATTCCACTTAACCGAACCTAATTGTCCATTCCTTTTTATCTTAGCACTTATCACTTGCTCTGGATTTATAATAGGCAATACTACAGAGTAATTCTTCGTTACTCGTTGCACCACACCAACAACACCCTGCGGAGCAAATACACCCATATCTTCTTCCACACCTTGCTCACTTCCTTTATCAATAATTATATAATTTTGCACATCATACACACTATTATAAACCACCTTCGCCGACAAATAATCCACATCACTTTGAACCTCAACACTATCTGCAATCTGCAATCTATAATCTGCAATCTCCTTATACAAACGAGCATTCTCTTCCGATAAATACTTGTTCGCCTCAACCAAACCAAAATAATCTGTCACCGAATTAGTAATCCCATACGTCCATGCCGACAAAGTGGTAGCATAACTAAACGCAACAGAGCGTTGCAAATCATTTTTATTTACAACAAGCAAAAATGCCAACACCTCTAACACAACAAAGATAATGATAGCCAAATACTTATATAAAAATTCTAATATTTTATTCATTCTATAGATTTTTAGTAGTAGAGAGGCAATATATTGCGTCTGTACACAAGTAGCGAAAAGCAGAAAACCTAAAATCCGACCCGTCAGACATGTCGGACTAGTCAGACAAGCCGGACGGGTCGGACAATACCTTTACCCTAATTTCTTATCTCAATAAGAAACGGAATTTATCTACATTCTTAAGCGCAATACCCGTACCACGAGCTACAGCACGTAACGGGTCTTCTGCCACATGGAATTGAATTTGAATTTTATCTGTCAAACGCTTAGCCAAACCACGCAACAATGCACCACCACCGGCGAGATAAATACCTTTATCAATCAAATCGGCATACAATTCAGGTGGAGTTTCACCCAATGCAGCAAGGATAGCAGTTTCGATTTTTGAAATAGTTTTATCCAAGCAGTGAGCAATCTCTTGATATGACACAGGCACTTCCATTGGCAAACCTGTCACACGGTTAGGTCCACGAACAATCATATCTTGAGGAGCTTCGTCACCCAAATCAATCAAAGCCGAACCTACTTGTTTCTTGATACGCTCAGCCATCACCTCACTAACACGGATATTATGTTGCTTAAACATATAATCTATAATATCTTGTGTGAAAGCATCACCTGCTACACGAAGCGATTTATCAGTTACAATACCACCCAACGAAATAACTGCAATCTCAGTAGTACCACCACCTATATCGACCACCATGTTACCCTCTGGAGCTTCAACATCAAGACCAATACCCAACGCAGCAGCCATAGGTTCAAAAATCATATAGACATCACGTCCACCTGCATGCTCAGCCGAGTCGCGCACCGCACGAATCTCAACCTCAGTACTTCCCGAAGGAATACCAATCACCATACGCAAAGATGGCGAAAATAGATGATTTTTGTTTGGAATCATCTTAATCAAACCACGAATCAATAATTCAGCCGCATGGAAATCCGCAATCACACCATCACGCAAAGGACGAACCGTATAAATATTCGGATTCTCTTTACCTCGCATTTGAGCTGCCACAGCACCAATAGCCTCCAATTTTTCAGAACGCTTATCCAACGCCACAACAGATGGTTGATCTACCACGATTTTATCATTATGAATAATGACAGTATTCGCAGTTCCCAAGTCCATCGCTATCTCTTGTGTCAACGAAAAAATACCCATTTCCTTTAATTTGTAATTTGTAATTAGTAGTTAGTAATGAAAGTCTCAATTATCAACAAAGTATTTAACACCTAAACCGTTAATAACTAATAACTAATCATTAATCATTATTTCAACTGCAAAGTTACAAAAAATCATACAAACAACCAATTATTTATAACCTATTTTTTTACACATTTTTTTAACACCGGTATCTCACTCAAAGGCAAATCTTTCTTCACCAAATAAACCAAAAATACCACCAACAACACTGTACGATAACTCATTCTCAACCAGAAGTTTGGTATCTCAACCTCCGTTCCTGCAATCCACAATCCCGCTGTCAACAAACAATAAACCCCTATGCTCTTCATAGGATAACTAATAGCATAGTATTTTTGCCCTATAAAATAACTCAACAACATCATCACCACATAACTCACCAACGATGCACTCGCACTTGCCCAATAACTATATCGTGGTACAAACAGCACATTAATAATCAGCGTAATCACAAATCCCACAATCGAAAACCATGCTCCATACATCGTCTTATCTATCAATTTATACCACAACGACAAGTTATAAACTACCCCCTGCACCAAATAGGTAATCAACACTATTGGTATTATCTGCAATCCTTCACGATATTGAGGTCCAAGCACATACTGAAATACGTCCATATAGAACACCATACCCAAAAATATCAACAACGCCGCAATTATATAATATTTCATCGCATCGGCATAACTCTCCTTACTATCACGACTACCATGTTTCGCAAATACAAACGGCTCATACGCAAACCTAAAGGCATACGTAAACATCATCATTATCATCGCAATCTTAAAGCTCGCACCATATATCCCCAACTGACGCATACCCTCCTCTACATCAGGATATACCATCGGAAATATAATCTTATCAACCGTCTGATTCATAATCCCCGCAATACCCAATAACAACAACGGCAAACTATATCTCAACATTCTTTTCAACAAACTCCAATCAAAAGTCCATTTACCGACAAACACAAACGGCAACAATGCCAACGTAACCGATGCCGTTGATATCACATTCGACACAAATATATACCCAACTCCATACGACGGATTATAGAACCAATCTATCAACTCTGGTTTCCAATCCATTATCAACGGACATCCCACCAAAAAGAACAAGTTGCACGCAATATTCATGAATATCATAAACAACTTCAACGCTGCAAACGTCAAAGGTCTATTCTTATATCGCAAATAACTAAACGGAATACTATCAAACGCATCCATCGCCACCGCCACACCAAGCATAGCAATAAACTCAGGATGAGCACTATACCCCATTGCATCCGCCACATTCTGCTGAAACAACAAACACAACACCGCAAACACCGTAGATGTAACTGCTAACGATGTCAACGTAGTGCTATACACTCTATTCGGCTGCGGATATTGTCCCCCTGTCTTAGGGGGACGAGCTCCAAGTGCGGAGGGGGTTGATTCTTTATCTTCATTCACAAAACGGAAAAAACCCGTCTCCATTCCGTATGTCAAAATAATAATCACAAGTGCCGTCCAAGCATACAAATTAGTTACAATCCCATACTCCGACGCATCCGCCAACACATAACTATACAATGGCACCAAGCACCAATTCAAAAACTTACCCACGATACTGCTCAAGCCATAAATCGCAGTCTCTTTTGCCAACTGTTTCAATCCAGCCATTTCTATAATGCATAATGCACAATGCACAATTCACAATTAACTCAACACATCATTTAACAATTAGCATTTTTCGCCAAGGCTCAAGACCTTTGGTTGTGAATTTTACATTGTAAATTTTTAAAATAATGTTTGTTCTAAATCTGTTCGTGTACGTCCAAGATGCTTATATGCCAAGTCTGTTACTTCACGTCCTCGAGGAGTCCTTTTTATGAAACCCTCTTTAATCAAAAATGGCTCATACACCTCCTCAATCGTACCCGCATCCTCACTCATCGCTGTCGCAATCGTAGTCAAACCTACAGGGCCACCCTTGAATTTATCAATCATCGTCAACAATATCTTATTGTCGATTTCATCTAAACCATAGCGGTCGATATTCAATGCCTCAAGCGCATAACAAGCAATCGTACGATCAATTCTACCGCTACCTTTCACTTGCGCAAAGTCACGCACACGACGCAACAAAGCATTCGCTATACGAGGCGTACCCCTACTCCTACGCGCAATCTCCACTGCCGCCTCTCTCACAATAGGCACCTGCATAATCGCCGCCGAACGATTGATAATATTCACCAACACCTCGTCATCGTAATACTCAAAGTGGCAATTTATACCAAAACGCGCCCTCAACGGAGCAGTCAAAAGTCCACTACGCGTAGTAGCCCCAATCAACGTAAAAGGCTCCAAATCAATCTGCACCGACCTTGCCGAAGGACCCTTATCAATCATAATATCAATACGATAGTCCTCCATTGCCGAATACAAATACTCCTCTACCACAGGACTCAAACGATGAATTTCATCAATAAACAACACATCGTTTCTCTCCAACGACGTCAACAAACCAGCCAAATCGCCTGGTTTATCAAGCACCGGACCCGAAGTCAACTTAAAGCCAACTCCCAATTCATTTGCAATAATATTGCTCAACGTAGTCTTACCAAGTCCTGGAGGTCCATGAAGCAAAGTGTGGTCAAGACTCTCGCCACGCATACGCGCCGCCTGAACAAAGATGCTGAGATTCTCAACCACTTTATCTTGTCCTGCAAAGTCGTCAAACGACAACGGACGCAACGCCTTATCCAAATCCCCCTCAGCCTCTCGCTTCGGATTATGTATATCAAAATTGTTCATAGTCATAATTCTTAATTCATTCCTCACTCCTCATTCCTAATTCCTCATTGAGTGAAATATATTCTCAATCGACCCATATTTCGCCACAAGTTCATCTTTCGTGCCTTGCTCAACCACATTACCCTTATTGATAACTATCACATCATCACACACTTGCTCCACCTCTTGCATAATATGAGTCGAAAATATCACCAAACGCTCACGCCCCAAATCCTTAATCAACTGACGAATTTCAATCAACTGATTAGGGTCAAGACCTGTAGTAGGCTCATCGAGTATCAACACCTTCGGATTATGAATGATAGCCGCCGCAATACCCACTCTCTGACGGTATCCTTTCGACAACTGCTTAATCTTCTTATTCGCCTCCACAGTCAATCCCGTGCGCTCAATTACCTCCTCCACAACTCTTTGTATCATCTTCCTCTTACTTATAAATTGTGCATTGTGCATTGTGCATTGTGCATTATATATCCCTGCTACAAAGTCCAAATACTCACGCACATACATATCGAGATAGAGCGGATTGTGCTCAGGCAAATAGCCTACCAATCGCTTAGTCTCCACATCATCCACCGCCACACGCTTACCATCAATCAACACTTCTCCCTCATCAGCAGCAATATAACCCGTAACAATCTTCATCACTGTAGATTTACCCGCCCCATTCGGACCCAATAAACCCACAATACGCCCAGCACCAAACTCTTGACATATAGAGTTCAACACCCTCTGCGCACCATAACTCTTTGATATATTCTTTATCTTCAACATAACTTGAAAGTTGAGAGTTGAAAGTTGAAAGTTGAGAATTCCTCACTCCTAACTCCTCTCTCCTCATTGTTTTATCCTATTTTATTAGTTGGATTTTGTTTCATTACTTCGCTTACTACGTTACCTACCATAGCTTTTAGTTCATCGAGGAATTGTCGTGCCTCAAACGTACCTTTCTCTATATCACGAAGTTTCTTTTCCCATTGTCCTGTCAGTTCTGCCGACTTCAACAAATCAAATTGTATAGTAGCAATCAAATCTACACCCAACTGTGTAGGCACAAGCGACTTACGCTCTTTTCGTATATAATTGCGTTTGAACAATGTCTCTATAATAGATGCACGAGTAGAAGGACGGCCTATGCCATTCTCCTTCAAAGCATCACGTAACTCCTCATTATCAACCAACTTACCTGCCGTCTCCATTGCTCGCAAGAGAGTGGCTTCGGTGTAGAGTTTAGGAGGTGAAGTCTGCTTTTGCGCCAAGTCGGGAGTATGCTCACCCTTTTCGCCCTTCACAAACTTAGGCAATACCTTTTCATTCGCCTCCTCTTTTTCTTCCTCAATATCTTTTGTGACGCAATTTATTGCGTCTCTACTTACTCCCTGCTCCTTATTCCCTACTCCATATTCAAACACTGCGCGCCAACCAGGCTCAAGTATGCGTTTACCTGTAACCTTAAACTCTACGCCATTAACATCTCCTAATACAGTAGTAGTTGATATTTTACATTCAGGATAGAAATTAGCAATAAAATGTCGCACAACGAGGTCATACACCTTACGTTCAGGCTCAGTCATTGCCGCTTGATTATACCCCGTAGGAATAATTGCGTGGTGGTCAGTAACTTTAGCATTATCGAACACCTTTTTCGATTTAGGCAGTTTATTCAAGTCGAGTACCGCCACCAAAGGTTCATACCCCTTCAATCCACGCATAGTTGCTGCCATTTTAGGATACAAATCTTCGCTCAAGAATGTGGTATCTACACGCGGATAGGTGGTTAATTTCTTCTCATACAACGACTGAATCAACTTCAAGGTTTCGTCTGCCGAGTAAGAAAACTTCTTGTTACACTCGACTTGCAACGAAGTCAAATCGAATAGTTTTGGAGCAGATTCAGTTCCTTTTTTTTCAGTTACCGAAGTAACTTCAAATTCGTGTCCTTCGATTTGTTTTAGAGCCTCACGCGCCTCATCTTCCGACTTATACTTACCTTTTGTACTTGAAAAAGTTACATCACGATAAAGAGTCTTCAACTCCCAATATGGCTCTGGCACGAAATTCTTTATCTCGTTATAACGATTGACAATCAATGCCAATGTAGGAGTTTGAACACGCCCGATTGACAAGACTTGACGATTAGCAGCATATTTAAGAGTATATATGCGCGTTGCGTTCATGCCGAGCAACCAATCGCCTATGGCACGTGCAAGCCCAGCCTCATATAGTCGTTGAAAATCATTTGCGTTTTTCAATGCTCGAAATCCATCACGAATAGACTCTTCGGTCAACGACGAAATCCACAATCGTTTAACGGGACACTTACACAATGCCTTTTGCATCACCCAACGTTGAATCAATTCACCCTCTTGGCCAGCATCACCACAATTTATAACTTCTTCTGCGCCAGCTATGAGTTGTTCTATAATTTTGAATTGCTTTACATAATTATCAATCTCAATCAACTTTATGCCGAAACGGGCTGGAATCATCGGCAAAGAGCCATAGTTCCAACCTTTCCATTCAGGATAATAATCGTGAGGTTCTTTGAGCGTACACAAGTGACCATAAGTCCACGTCACTTGGTAGCCATTGCCCTCAAGATAACCATCCTTTTTTGTATTTGCACCAAGTATAGCAGCAATTTCACGCGCCACACTTGGCTTTTCGGCGATACATACTTTCACTTTAAATTAGTTACTAGTTAGTAGTTACTAGTTAGTAGTTATTGTTCCTTATTCCCTACTCCTTACTCCCTACTCCTTACTCCCTACTCCTTACTCCCTATTCCTTATTCCCTATTTACAAGCATTGTGCATTAACCGAAGCCTCATGTATCAACTCATATATCTGCTTCACCAAATCTGTTGACACACCCAATTCTTCTGCTAATTCAATTCGATTTTGAATTACTTCATTATATCGTCCAGTTTGAACAATCGGCATATTATGTTGTCGCTTGTACTCACCTATTTCTTTTGACACATGCATACGTTTTGCCAAAGCTTCTATCAATATCGAATCAAGCGAATCAATCTTACTACGCAACTCAGCTAATTCATTATCTTTATCCACTCGCTCATGCACAACAAGTCTCTCCAACATATTTTTCAACTGAGATGGTGTCAACTGCTGAGCAGCATCACTCAAAGCTTGCTCAGGAGAACAATGGCACTCAATCATCAAACCATCAAAATCAAGGTCGAAAGCTTTTTGACTCAATCCTGCCACCAAATCACGATTACCAGCTATATGCGATGGATCACAAATCAAAGGCAACTTAGGCAACTGACGTTTCAACTCTATTGGCACATACCAATGCGGAGCGTTACGATATGACAATTGTGAATTGTGCATTAAAAAAACCACGATGAACAGCAACAATTTTCTCCACGCCAGCTTGTTGTAATCGTTTAATTGCACCAATCCAAAGATTTATATCGGGATTCATTGGATTTTTCACCAACACAGTTATCTCTTTATTATCTTTCAAAACATCAGCAATCTCTTGCACAGCAAATGGATTAGTAGTAGTACGCGCACCAATCCACACAAAATCCAAACCAGCCGCCACTACCAATTTTGCATGCTCTCCATTTGCCACCTCAGTGCCAACTGCCATTCCTGTCTCAATCTTCACTCGGTGCAACCACTGCAAGCCAACCTCACCAACCCCTTCGAATGTACCAGGCTGAGTGCGAGGCTTCCACAAGCCTACACGAAACCATTTCACACCCATAAATGCCAACGATTTTGCCGTTGACATAACTTGATGCTCTGTTTCAGCAGCACAAGGACCAGCAATAATTAGTTGAGAGTTGAGAACCAAAGGTCTTTGAGCCCTTGGCGAAAAAATTGAGAGAACCATACGACACATTTGGATAAAAAGTCCGACAAGTCCGACAAGTCCGACAAGTCCGACACAACTATAACTTTTGCAAAGTTACAAAAAAAAATGAGAACCGAAAAATATTTTTCGGTTCTCAAAGTTAATTATTATCGCACAAATTTCCCACTTGATATTACTTTACCATCATATACAAATGCATAGATATAAATTTGACGATTATTTGGTAAATAAATCACAGTACCACCCTCATGAGGCAAACGAATATCATCATTAGGATCAATCAATCCTACTGACTCTACCATAACTTGAGTACCATCAGCCAAGAATATCATCACCTTAACGTTATCTCGTAATGAAGAAGCTTTAAAGTAACCATCACCAAGAGAAGTCCATGCTACATCATCAAATGAAGGTTGGTTACCTGGATTGCGGTCAGTAGTAACAAAATTGATAACGTATGTACCCAACGAACCATCTTCTGCCTCTACATAAATGTATGTTGCTTCATCAATATTTCCGTATGTAATATCAACTTCTTGCGATTCCTCACCTTTTTCATAATCAATTTCAGGCACAGCTGCACCAGGGAATAACATATAAGTATATTCATATTGAGTAGAAGAGAAATTAGCAATTGACACACCCGACACCCTCAAATCCTTTAACAATGTGTTATTACTCAACAAAATCTCAAATTTGATTTGATAAGCATTCATCGTAACGCCATCTTCAGCTGTTACCAAAACTACTATTTCAGTTGGTCCATTTTGCGAAACAGCAACAGTTTGAGTTGACAATACTTTTTCGTATAGCAAATCTTCAGCTGTTGGCAATGAGGCGGTATCTGTGCCAATTGGGAAAGTAAGTACATATTCAAATACAAGAGAATCAAACTCTATTGCAACTGGCATATCGACAATTCCAAGTGATTTAAGATAAGCATTATCGTTTTTACGAACATCAAAGTTGAGTTCATAATCACTCACATTATAGCCATCAGCAGAAGTTACAGTAATAATAGTTTTACCACGAACAGAATTACCAGAGATAACAACAGAAGCATAATCATCAACCATACCCTCCCACTTAATTTCAGGCAACACTTCTGTTCCGTATGGGAATAATATGTTATAAATAAATTCCTCGCTACTGAATGATTTATCCGCTTCAAACGAACGAGCATACATAGTCAATGGTTCCTCACCAATAAAAATATTAGCGAGCAAAGCATTATCACTCTTAACCGTTTTGAATGTCACTCGATAAACCGATTTATTAATACCATTTTCAGCTATTACCTCAAATATAGCTGTATCAGTAACATTAACAGCAGGTTTATAATTTACCATTTGAGATGTTTCAGCCAATTCGTATGTCAATACAGGAGGTGTCATTATTCCGTATGACAATACTATTTCGTAATCAAACACTTCAGGGTCAAAATCTTCTAATAAAACTCCATTATTATTGATTGCTTTCAAGAATGAATTTGGAGATTTTTCAATTTCGAATTTAACCATATAAGTACGACGAGTACCATTTTCTGCAGTCACAACAATAATATAACCCAAATTATCATTGATAACATCTATTGTTTGATAAGTATCTCCTGCTTCATATTCAACAGAAGGTAACTCTACCGTTCCGTATGGTAATACAAAATTATATTCAAGAATATCAGCATCAAAACCTTCAACCGGAACTCCACCAACAAATATAGTTTTCAATGTATCAACAGATGACAATAAACGATTAAATGCCACATAATATGTATTGCTATAAGTTGCATCTTGAGCAATAACCTTTATTTCTGCTGCATCACTAATTGTTGTTGGTTCGAAATAATGCACCGTTTGTGTAGCCTCTGCCTGAGTATAAGATATATAAGGCACCTCCTCTGTTCCTACAGGAAGATCAACCAAATACGTAAATTTATCAGGCATGAATCCTTCAATAACAGCACCATCTATTTCTATTGATTGCAAAGTCGCATTTTTCGACATTACTTTTTCAAATCGAACAATATATTCATAATATAACTCAGCACGTTGTGGCTCTACTCTTAGAACTATAGTTCCATCTTCACGCATAATACGAGTTACATTTTGATAATCATCACCTGTTTCCCACGTTACAATTGGATTTTCTTTTTCAACTGGTAATACAATAGTGTAATCACGCAAATCAGGAGTAAATCCAACCAAAGAATCTCCATCAAGATAAATCATATTCAATTTATTGTTTTCTGACATCAACAAATTATAATGAATACGATAATCACGTTTTGTAACGCCATCAGGAGCAGTTACTGAAATTACGGTTGTACCATTCACACCACCCGATGTGATAGAAATACTTTGACCATCAGCACCAGCAACGATTTTCAACATTGGTTCAACCGCTGTACCTACTGACAAATCAAAGAAATAATCATAAATTGTAGGGTCAAAACCTTCAAGTGGTTGTCCGTTACTCAAAATAGACTCAATATTTGTTTCATTAGAAGGCAACCATTCAATATCTATTTGGTATGTTTCCGACGTACCATCTTCAGCAGTAACCACTACATCAATTCTATCCTCATACTCTTTCACTTCTACACTTTGGAAAGCATCAGCAGCTTGCCAACTTACAACTGGCATATCTACCCCTTTTTGCAATTTAATTTGATAGAAATAGCGTTTTGGTTGGAAATCTTTGATTGTTTCATAATTAAGCATTAAATCATTCAATCGTACATTTGATGACAATTCAGGAGAAAATTTCAACGTATATACTGTTTCTACTCCAGATTCAGATGTTACTGTTATATATGAGTCACCATCAATACCTCCATTTTCAATCTCAATCATTTGTCCATATTCACCTGCTATAGCAGTAATATTAGGCATAATAGGTTGCTCCATCTTTGGAGATGCACTGTGCAATTTGATATTATACTCTTTCACATCAGCCATATATACTGACGATGAAGTATAACCATTACCATTTTCACGCAATGCCACACCATTAAAGAAAATACCTCCAAGTACTGTAGATGTCTCTTTTGGTGTATTCATACGAACTAAAGTTGTCGCTTTTGTTTTATCTTCACTTTCTGCTTCAAAAGCAAATACACTTTCTCCATTTCCGTTTACAGAATAAGAAACTGAGATAGAAGCACCTTCATCAAATACTTTGGCAGACACATGAGGGAACTCATTGCGAGCTGTTTCTACTGGATAGTCGGTCAATGCAGGAGTAAAACCTTCTATTGTACGATAATCGTATGTAAGCGATTCAAGAGTAGCATCAGCACTAAGTTGTGTATCATAAATAATACTGTATGTATTTTCAACCGAAGCATCAGCACTCTTAACTTTCAAAAGAATACTATCTGGAGTAATTACGTGAGTAATGACATCAGTTGACAACACTTTTTCATAATAGAGCGATTGTAATGGATCTACATCAGCATCATGTATATAATTATAATTATCAACCACAAAACCATTCAATTGATAACCATTAAGGTCGATAGTTGAAAGTTGTGCAGTAGAAATTACTTCTGGACGAACAAAATTGATTGTATAAACTCCTTTTGATGTGCCATTTTGTGCTGTAACAGTCAATTTAGCAACATTATTGTCAACTACTACATCTACCGATTGACCTTCCGATGCTTTCTCAAAATAGATATATGGCACCACCGCATCCGCAGTCATCTCTACATCATAAATCATAGTTGTTACATCAAATTCAAGAGTATAACCATCCAACGAAATATTATTTAATGTAGTTACATCATCTTTTTCTTCAACAAAATTGATTTTATAAATATTTCTATATTTGAAATCTTCTGCTCTAACAGTAATAATAACCGAAGATGAACCATCAATTGTATAGGCTATATTTTGATTATAATTATCTCCTATCGCTTCAATATTCGGCATTCTGCGCGCCATATTCGGAAATGTGTATGTATATTCTAATTTGTTTGGATCAAAGCCATCAAGCATTACGCCATCCACTTTTAAGCCTTTCAACAACTTATTAGTAGATTTAGCACGAACAAATTTAATGCGATAATCTTGTGTCGTTCCATCTTCAGCCATAACTGTAATAGTAACCCAACGCACACCATCTATCTCTTCAGCCCACACTATACGATGTTGTTGGTCATCCACTTGACCTACAACAGAAATAGATGGCAATGTCACTGTTTCTGCATCAAGAGTATATTCATATTCAAATACATTAGGACTAAATCCACTCAATGGTGCGCCTGCCACATTAATCTCTGACAATAAATTGTTGTACCAGAAACGTGGGTTACGAACATAAAGTTTAGACTGTGGTTCATCAGTAAATGCACCCTCTTTTATATCCTTAGCATTTTCACTAGCTGCCGAGTTCAATGTTAAGTTGATTTGAGTGAAATACTCTATTGATGTATTAATATCTTGCGATGCAACTTGCCATTGATTTGTTCCATCAAAAGACCCTTTATACAAATGTTCTTCTGTATCATTAATTTTCAACACCATACGCCAATTACTAATACCTGATGCAGAAGACGGATTATAATCAACCAACACTTTATTTGGTGTATTATAGAATGGAATACCACCAGACACAGATGAAGTTGAACTATTACCAGTTCCCAACGACAAATTCAATGTACCTATAGTTATCATACCAGGTATAGAACCATAAGGCGTACGATGGTAAATTGTGTTCAACAATACAGCATTACCAGCTTGTACAACTTCACCACCTGTGTAATATTTTCCCGTAATTAAAAAGTTTACTTGATCATCAGCATCCGCAGGCACCATCCAACCTACAGGTTTAGCTGCATTGTTGTATTTCGCAGTTTCCCATTGAGAGAAGTCAGCATTAGGAATTACCATAGAAGGATAGTAGAAATGCACCCAATAAGTATATTCCTCTTCGTCATATTTTACAACAACTTTTGCTTTATTTTGATCCACTAATTCTTCCAAAATCTCAGCACCATTAGCTGCAACTGCTTCAACCATTGATGGGACAGCATTGACATTCATAATATATGTCATCTCACGAGAATCAAAATTAGGAACATCCACGCCATCAATTTTAATAGATGAAACGATTGCAGGCTGTTGCAACACTTTATATTTCAAATTATAAACTGTTTTGTGCTCTACTCCATCGTTAGCAAACACTACAATACGAGTGCCACCAAGTATGCCTTTTGATGTAATAAATGTGCTTTGTTCTGGATAAGCTGTAGCTACAGAGAGTGCAGGCAACTCTTTTGTGCCATAAGGCAACTCTACCTCATAATCATAAATACCCTCTTGAACTGCAATAGATGTCTCACCTACACTAATCAACTGAAGCACATTTGCTTTGCCACTACCAGCTACTTTATAGTTGATTGTATAAACATTTTCAGTTCCATCTTCGGCTGTGACTTTAATAGTTGATGGTTGATAAATATTATTTGCTACATATTCAACACGTTGTTCTGTGACTACTTTGCCTGCATCTTCGCCCAAATCCCACGACAAAACAGGTGCCACTTTTGTTCCATAAGGCAAATTAACTATATAATTAAATGTATTTGCATCAAAAGCAGGAACATCTTGCACATTATTATTAAGATTATAATAAATAGCGCTCAATGTTGCAACCGACGATTTTTTAGTCACAAAATTGACAGTATATGTTTGTGTTGAAACACCATCTTCGGCTGTAACCACAATATTAGTTGCTCCATTCACGCCACCATATGTCATCTCGATTGTTTGATTTGGCAACATCGCAACTGGATTCAAAACAGGTTCTACAGTTGTACGCCATGGCAATTCTACATTATAAACATATTTGTCATATTTGAAACCATTGATAGTAATAAATTCGTTGTTTTCGGCATTCCAAATCTGCAAATCACTCAATTGAGCAATATTTGTTTTTGCAAAATTATAACGAATAACATACTCTCTTTGTGTGCCATCCTCGGCCACAACAAGTATCTCTGCGCCATTCAATCCTGCATCAGCAAAAGCCACCATTTGTTTTTCTTCTTCAACGACATATGCTATTGTAGGAGCTACGACGCCATCAATCCAATCAATAAATACTGTATCTGAATTAGCAAAATCTATGTCTGTAAGCTCTTTTTCATAAGCTACTGCGCGCTGAGTTAAAACTATTTTACCCAAATTAGCATTAGATGACAACTCAAATGCAAAATTTATAGTATATATTGTTGTATCCGACATATCCTCTGCCACCACAAATAATTTTGCCTCGCCATCCAAGGCTGGAGTTATAAGTGTTACATTTTGTTTGTCATCGCCTCTTGCATAAGTAATTTTTGGTGCAGTGGTAGCTCCATCGGTCAATAGATAATTATAAGCATAAACATTTTCTTTAATTATTGAAACTCCATCAATACTCAAATCAGCCAATGTTGCAATCGATGATTTTGTGCGTTCAAACGTAACTGTGTAAGTTGTAACTGTTCCGTCTTCGGCTTTAACAATAAATTTTGTATCACCTGTTATAGCATTTGTCTCTGCTACAACAATTTGTTTGTCATCACCTGACTTATATGTAACTGTTGGTACATTGCCATCCAATATTTGCATTTTATATTCAGTCACATCTGGATTCCATCCCTCTATCTGAACACTATCAAGCATAATGCTTGCAAGTTTAGAATTGCTTGATTGTGGATATTTGATATTGATTGTATATACGTTTTTACTACCTGTTTCTGGCGTAACCTCGATACGAGCTACACCTGTCACGCGTGGAACTGTAATAGAGATATTCTGACCATTCTCTTTTTCTACCGTAATATTAGGACATTCAGTTACAGCTGTAGTCAATATATAATCATACTCCAATTTCGATGGTTCAAAACCTTTCAATGCTATGCTATCAATGTAAATCATCTTCAAGAATGCATTTTCTGATTTAATCACGCTAAACGAAATTGTATAAATACGTGTTGTTCCGTCTTCGGCTTTAACCAAAAGTTGGGTCACGCCATTCACACCTCCACGAGTAACAGAAACCGACTGTGCTTCATCGCCTTTTTCATATGTTATTTCAGGCAACACAGTTGTTCCGGCTGCCAATTCTACATTATAAGTCAACGAATCTGCGCGGAATCCGTCTATCGACACTCCTCCAACTTTAATATCTTTAAGATTTACATTATTGTTAGTTTCTACTTTGAAAATGATGCTATATACCGTAACGTCTCCTGTTTGAGCTTTAACTGTGATTTTAGTCTCACCATTAACACCACCTTCTACCTTACGAATAGTTTGTGTTGCATCGCCTGGAGTCCAAGTGATTTCAGGCAATTTCGACGTACCACGTGGAAGTGTCACTGTATAAGACACAACATCAGAAGCAAACCCATCAAGCATAACACCATCAATCATAATAGCATTAAGTTTAGAATTTGACGACTTAACCACAACCAACTCAATAGTATATGTTGTGATTGCTCCATTCTGAGCTTGAACCACAATACGTGTTGCGCCTGTAAGTCCACCTTCGGTAAGTGTTACTGTTTGATATTCATCACCTTTAACAAAGGTAATCTTTGGCGCGACCATTGTTCCTTGAGGCAACTCCACTTTGTATGATGTCGTGTTTGCATCGAAACCAACAATCGAAACACCATCCAATTGAATATCCTTCAATGTCGAAACAGACGATTGAGCAATAACAAAGTTGATACGATAGATATTTTGAGCACCCGATTGTGCTTTAACTGTTATCTTTGTAGGATTAGTCAATCCACCATTTTCCACTGTTACAGTTTGATATGCATCGCCCTTTTCAAAACCAATTGTAGGCAATTGTGTTGTTCCTATAGGAAGATTAACTGTATAAGTAAATAACTCTGAATTAAAACCTTCGATCAACTTACCATCAAGCGTAATTGCCGATAATTTATTGTTAGTTGACTCTGTTACAATAAATTTAATTTTATACGTACGCGTAAGAGTCGTTCCTCGCGGTGTAACTTTAATTGTAATACCACCTTCAATACCTTTATTATCAATTTCTATAACATGCTCTTCTGGATATGCCGATGTATACTCAAGCACCGGAACTGCAGTCGTTCCAAGAGGCAATTCAATAGTATAATTATTCTTAGTAGGAGTAAATCCTACAATAGTTTTTCCATCTAAACGAATGTCGGTGAGCGTATTATCTGTCAACGCACCCACTGTAAACGTAATCAAATACTCTTTCTTAGTTGTTCCATCTTGCGCTGTAGTCAAGATTTTTACAGTACCAGGGAACGCAGAAGGTATCTGAACATCAATATTTTGACCATCCTCTGCCGCAACAGCCTCGATAGTTGGATATGCCTTAGTGCCAAAAGGCAACTCTACATTATAATTGGTAATAAGCGAATTAAATCCATTGAGCGAAAGACCATTTATCAAAACATCACCAAGGTTTGCATTTGATGATTGTGCAGCCGCAAATGTAATATTATATGTTGATACAGACGATCCATCCTCTGCTTTAACTGTTATGGTTGTAACTTCGCCAATAGCACCTTTAGCAACTGTATATTCCGACGCATCAAGATAACGACCACTACGTTTCAACGTAATCTCGCCAACCGATGTAGCCGACTTACCCATCGAACATGTATAATCGAATTGTCCTGGTACACACGACAATTTCTTACGTCCATCAACATAAATTTCATCTACTCCCGACGAATAAATCAATCTAACATCATCGGCCCATATCGTAGCACCAAGTTCCACTGTATTTGCACGATAATTCGGATAATTCGCTGCCGAAATAATCATATTACACTTCTCAGGCTTATCATTAGTAAGATATTTGATTGGTATTTTAATTTCAGTCCATTCTGCAAACGTCTCTTTACTACGCCACATAGCCTCTGCCACCTGAATAGCTTTCTCCGTTGTTCCACACTCATTTTTATCCGCCAACTGACGAATATCCGACTCCTCATCATAGTGAGTAGTAGACGAACATCCGTTGTTCTTATTCTTGTAACTATCACCACGTGATGTGCCTTTCCAAGAATAAAATACAATATGGGCATTCTCATTTCCACTAGCCGTACGTTTAATCCATACAGCAACTGTATCTGGACGATAAGTAAACTGAATACCCCCATCTGTTCCCGCTGTAGCCGAACCAGTATTCAAACCATCAATAAAACTCCAAGGTTTACCCAAAGTAAACCATGCCGGACTTGTCTCTGTAATACCAGCTGCTCCCACCTCTGTATTA
>JAEIGA010001477.1_pt1 | contig 36710 bp, 54 predicted proteins | sample 9270691 | NCBI WGS metagenome assembly JAEIGA01 (sample SAMN17057246, study PRJNA624740) | gut metagenome | biome: biome; isolation source: fecal sample | host: Bos grunniens | place: China: Xizang | collected 2019
CATTTTTTAACTCCTCCAATTCTTTCTGAAGCTGCTGTACAGCCCCAACTAGATATCTTATTAGTCTGCCCTCACGGACAGTGCTGTATCCGTCAGCATCTTCTCCGCGGAGATCAGGACTGACGCTTCCTGCCTGTTGTGCGGAAAATCCTATATCTTCATGTCCGCTGCCGTCTTTCCAGTCGAACTCGATAAGGTTCAAATCTTTTATAATCGATAAGCAGTCCTTTTTGCACGGTAAAATATTGTCTTTCAAACGCTCATCGGAACTGCTCGATATAACAGCATTGAGCAAGTCGTTATTATGCAGATTTGTATCACGGCGAATATGGAGTTGGTCATCGCTTGTCAGATACTCCATGATCGTGCTTGTTGTCGTACCACCTGAGCCGATTGTCCAGCGTATCTTGCTGCCTTCTTGCAGCATAGTGTCGATGCTGTCAGACGATTGTACCGATATTCGCCCAACATTTTTGGCAACAGTCGATGAAGTATATTTGAATTCGATGTATTGCCGATTAATCCTAAGATGTTCAAGCGTATCGTGTCCGTACATCGTTGTAAGTGCGATATCATTATATGCCCATAACGGCTTTCGAGTTTTTATCGCATTGTCAGTTTTAAAAAATCCAACTATGGGCGTGTTATATTTCTCATTGGAATCGGTGTTTTGCTCCGCCCACAGACCGATAAAACTCGTATCCCCAGCCGCAGGATAAGATAACGCCAAGCCATACTCACCATCGATCAGAGCAGGACGTGCACCTGCGACATATGAGTTATCTGGGTCGTAGTAATTTACACCGCCGTGCGCTCGTATCTGGTCGGATGGAGTATAAGAGTCATATCGTCCTTTTATTGTGATACCGGGGCCGCCTGTCGCCGCGAAAGAAACCGCTTGTACTAGTCCTCCCACATAAGCGGCAGTATCTACGCCGATACGATTAACAAGTAAGTTATCTGTATGAATAGCGTCTCCGAAGAACCAGCCCGAATCCTGTACCGTACCACCAGACTTGTACCAGTTAAACACCTGAAACGGAGCACTATATCCAGACACAGTACACGTTCCAACCATGTGTTCTATACTACCGAAGTCGATTGTTATTTCATTAGGTGACTGTGTTAGATTACTTCCGTTTGCGCCTGATACGATTGTTTCAGCACCGATTTCAAGCTGCATTGCTCCTGCTCGTTCAATCACAAATTTTCCATCACGGAGGCTTGCTGTATCTGCATCCTTGCTTGCTGATACTTGTGCTTTACCTGCAGATTGCTTTTCAAGCAGTCTTATCTCATTGTGCGTATAAGAGCGCAGCTGACTGTGCGTCTTACTAAGTGCTCTAAGCCTACTATGAGTCATCTTAGGCTCATAGTATGTGCTGTCAAGCCGCACTAACTCATCAGGAGAAACAATGGCACGATCAGTGATATTCCAGCCGCCAATGGTTCCTGAATTGCAGATGATCGTTATACCGCTAAGTGTGCCAGCTTTGATAAAGTCAGCAATAAGCGTACCATCTATTGTCCACGCTTGCGTATACGGTCCGTCGAATACGTTCCCGCCTGAACTTGAAGTCCAGAAGCCAATGCCTGCAGAGTTGATACGGATGCCATGTGTTGCACTCTGCGGATTAATATTGTCGCACCAGATCGTCTCTTTGTTGATGCCGTTTGCATCAGTGATGATGTAGAAGTATCCATTTGCACCGCCGCGGATCGCTTCTGTTGCTTCTGATATCGCTGTTGCTATATCCTGCTCGATCTCACCTTTGTTCTCGTCAATCATATCAACGAGCCTTGCCACAGCACGATTGATAGGGTCTACGTGCCCCGCCTGCGCTTCGTTCTTGGCTGTTTTGGCTTCAATTGTACCTGTCACGCCGCTTTTATGGTCGAGCGTCATAGTAGCCGCTGGCATAGTGTACGAACTGCCAAATCCGATGATATCCCACGGGTCAATAAGCGGATCACCGAGCAGATATGTCAGCTTGCAAGGTCGGTATGAGAAGTTTTTCAGCAAGGGAGCAATGGCGGAGAACTGCCCTTGCGTCATAAATGGGCAATTGAATGTCATTGCATTTCCTGTGCCATCTGTATATGTTGTCTCATTATCTACTGTGCATACCACAGCTGTATATGTTACCTGCTGTTCTGCTATTTCAGGTTCGGATATTGCATTAACAGGGACAGTATATCCGCTGTCTTCGTACCATTTGATGATTACATATCCATCTCTGTCTGCGCAAACAAAGCCGCCTAACAGTGCGCCGATCCAGCCCATAATATCGCGCTTGGTCGCACCGTCTGGCAAGCCCATTATTGCTATCTGTTGCAGTGCATATCTTTGATTGTAATCAGGAGAAAAGCTTAATGCAAGGCTGTTGACGACTTCCTGCATAAGATTAAATGCACTCGTCGGAAACGACAACGCCGTTTTATGCACGGCATCGGCTTTTGACAGCTTGTGCGAGCACTCCGCTTCATATCGCGTGCCGTTCTGCTTTACCTTGTCGATGGTGAATTTGCCCATTGGAATGTACGTGTACGCGTCATCAGGCTCATTCCCTGTGAACTCTGTGATATCAGGGAATACGCCTAAGTGCCATACAATTTCGCGCCCTGTGAGCTTTATCGGCTGCCCTGTCGCGCTGTTTATCGTGTCGGTCAAAGTGATTTTTATCGTCGGAGCAATAACCGAGCCAACAGTGATGTTCTGCCCTGACTGCGATCCGTTTGTATAGCTTACGTCTTCCACGCCGTAGATATATCCGCCACCTGTCAGAGCCAGCCTTGAACGCCATGCTCGAGCATCTGCACGGATAGCATCTTTGATGTCTTGCGTCGCGTTATACACTATGTATCACCCCCTACTTCTCGATAAGTGTAGCCGTCACAGCTCCGTAGAGCGTTTCTGTGGCTCTCCAAGCTTTGATAGGATACTGCGGGTCGTTGGCATAAAACCACCGTGTAATGTATCCTGTGCTCGCCTTCGGACAAAAGGTTGCTTGCAGAAACGGCTGCGTCGAATTCACAGCCGCGTCTATGATGGCGAATTCCTCATCGGTGATATTCTCCCACGACAGCTGTAACTCATACTTTACTGCCACCAGATCACCAACGAACACGCCTGTGCTGTTATTTCTTCCCGAATTCGCGCCCCACAACTTGTGCGGAATAATTGTATAACCACTCTGCTTCATCGGAGGCAGCTGTACGCCGTTTACGATTACTGTAACTGTATTATCTGGCATTGTGCCACCTCCTAGTAAATGAATTCATTCACGCCTGTGCTGTCTACGTGTGTTTTGTTACGCTCGACAACATTGCGGTATACGACCTCGCCGTCCAGTTCGATGACCATGTTGATGTCTCCACCACCGCCACTAAACCGCGACATTGCTCTTGCTACCGCGTTTTCGATTTCGCTAACAGGGCTGACAACTTCGGGCTCGCGCTTGTTATCGCCGAGGATTGCGAGGAATTCGCCGTAGTTCGCAGGAACTGCCATACCAGATGCCAGACGAGGTATTTCAGGGATATCAAATCCCCAGCTGTTGCCGCCTATACCAGGCACCCAGTCAGGTATTTCGAAATAAAGACTATTGAGGAATTCAAACGCATGGTTAATTCCATCGATGACGGTGTTAAATGGTGCTTTAATAACCGTTGCAATCGCATCAAAAACACTTTTTATGGCTTCTTTAATGCCATTAAAATGATTTTTGACGTTCTGCAACGAGAATGCAGTCTTGATTTTAGTCCATGCGTCAGAAAACTTTGTTTTCAGTGTGTTTCCGATGGATGAAAATGCATTGACCACATCGTTCTTTCGGTTAACGAAGAAGGTCTTAATGCCCGAAAATGCTGACTTGACTTTATCATACGCGCCTGTGAACAGATTGCCGATCCAAGTGCCAATGCCATTCCAGCCTGTCTTGAAATCGTCATAACGTTCCTTCGCCCATTCACCGATGAACGAGAATGCCTTTTTGACAGCATCACGTCCAGCACCGAATGCATCTGCAAAGAACTTTCCAACAGCTCCGAATATCTGCTTGATACCTTCCCACGCCTTGCTCATATCGCCAGTAAAAACGCCGCGGAAGAATGTCACTAAGCCTTTGAGAACGTCTGTAACTGTACCGATAACCTTAGTAACTATCTTGATGATAGTTTCTCCGACCGTCTTAACAACAGGTGCAAGCTTATCTATCAGCCAGTTAACAATTGGAAGCAGGTATTTTTTATATGCTGTTATAAGGTCACCTATCAGACCGATAACATTTTCAAACAATGGTTTTATGTGTTTTTTCCACAACACGGTCAGATTATCAAGCAATGTATCGAGAATAGGCTTCACCCACGACTCCCAGAAGTTTATGACCGCATCTTTTGTGCCGTCTAATGCCTCTCGAAGTGATGCGAAAATAGCCGCACCGTTTTCTTCCCACATGGTCTTCAAATCGAGGAAGATATCTGTTAATATCGTCATTATTGTTGACAATACTGGCGTTATGCCTTCCGTCCAGACCGTGTCAAATATCTCTTTGATATCTGCGAAAAGAGTATCAAGTGTTAACCAGCACTCTGTTGCGAACTGCGTGAGCATCGGCAGGATATCTGTCGTGAATAGGCTTACAAACGGGAAAAGCACTATATTCCAGATGTCCGAGAATACTTTATTGAAGCTATCGAAAACGCCTGAAACAATGTTACCTATCGTTGTAACGACCGTCTGCATATATGTCACGAAGTCGCCTGTAAAGTATGTTTTTAAGGGCTTTGCAAGTGTACTTAAATCCGAAAAAGCACCTTTGAGGTTTCCTTTGAAAATTCCAAGCTGATTTTTGACTTTTTTAAACGCATCATTGAAAACGCCTGAAAAGTTCTTGTTGAAGTATTTCTTGAAGTCAGCAAAAGCTTCTTTAAGTCCGCCGACCATGTCATGTACTTTCTGCTCGAATGCACTCATAGCCTTTTGCGCAGGGCCTGTGTCCGTTGAGAGTGATACCGTTGCCGCCGAATCGCTTGTGGCTGGCTTGTCTTCATCGCCACCAAGCTTATTTATCTGATCAAAGCTTGCAAGGCTTTTGTCATTGGCTTTCTGCGCTTCTTCGGCTGACTCTGCCATATCGGAGTAGCTATCTGCGGCTTTACTTGCGTCCTTTGATACGTTTGCTGTTGATGCCGCTGTGCCTTTGCTCATGCCGAATACGTCAGACAACGCCGAAGATACTTCCTTCGCCACCGTTGCCATCACTTGCAGTGCCGCTGTGATACGTTTTACAACAGCCACAGCGCCTGCCAGTACAGGAGTACCAACAGCCGCAAGGAACTCCGTCCAAGCCTGTTTTAAGTTGCCTATGACGTTTTCCCAGCCGTCAGCTTCTCTTGCCGCCTGTTCCTCTGCACCCGAAAGTGCATTCGCATCCTTCACCATCTGCAAGAGCGCAAGCTGTTTCTGTGCTTCGGAAAGGTCCTTGAACTCCTTGCCGTACATCTCCAGAGCCTTAGCGTTTCGAGTGTACTCCGTTGAACTGATACCCAGTGCCGCGTCATTGGCATAGTTGCCTTTGAGATAGCTTTTCAATGTTTCGGATGTATCTTCGAGTGATCTATCATAGTATGCTGCGCTGTCCGCAGCCACCTGCAGTGCATCGCTCATCATATCCATAGCCTGCACGCTGTCCATGCCCGATGTCTTTGCAAAAGAATATATACTCGTTGCTGTACCCTGCAAACGCTTCTCTAAGATGCCGCTTTCACTCGCTACTTTTTGAATTGCCGCCTGTGCGCTTGACTGCATCGTCCCGAAGGTCTGCTCGAACTGGCTTTCTGCTGCTTTGACAGATGCTGCGGCTTCTATCATTTCTTTGCCCGAAAAGACTGTACCGATAACAGCGCCTATGCCGAGCAATTTGCCCTTGATGCTGTCAAGCCCCTTGCCGAGGTTCTTTACACCATCGTTAAAGCCTTTTTGATTTACCTTCGTGTCAAAATTAAGATGTCCGTCCGCTGCCATTTACTCACCCCCTGTGAGTGATTTAATAAACGCTTCGTCTTCGTTCTGCTTCCTTTGTTCTTCTTCGGATAGCTTCGTTTTCAACGTGATAAGGTCCTTATGGTCACGCACAAAACGCTTCTCATACTTGTCGAGTTTTTCGCCGCGTGCCATTTTACCGCGGAGGTATAACACCTGCGAAAACAAGCCCTCATCTATCTCTCCGAACAATCCGAGAAAAGACCACCAATGCAGATACTTCACCGCTCTGGTTTCATATCCTGCCGCCTTGTTTATCGCAGGAAAGATGATGCTTTCATCTTGTTCCCAATCAAACGTTTTGACGTTGCTTGTGGATTTCGGTGCATCTCCGCCACCGATAAACCAATAAGCTTTCTCTGCGGCTTCTGCAAGCTTGTCGTGCGGTATCTTGTCGAACTCCTTGTACAAGCATTTCATCGCAACATAGCACTTGTCTCTGTCCGTCAGGTCGGGATCGTTCAACGCTGTGATGATCTGCAATATCACGCGGAAGTCAGTGCGTATAGCATATCGATATCCTGATATCATCAGGCTACCGGGAAGCGAACCTATCATTTTGACAGCTCCGCAAGAAGTGCCTGTTTCTGCTCATCTGTCAGCGATGATATATCAGGCAGTTCATTGTCATCGTTGATAACAGGCTCGATGTATGCTGCCATCTTTTTTTCGATATTCGCTCTGCTCTTTGCGGCAGCCGCTTCCATATCTGCCTTGACCACAGGAAGGAGCGCATCGAGAAATCCCTCTATCAGCAGTTTACCACTTTCTGTGGCAGACAAAACATTGGTCTTTCCGAAAACGGTTTCGCATACACCGTTTCCGAATACATGGTCGAGCTGTTCACGGATAACGCGGTCAGCTTCGATAAATCTCTCTTCCGAGATATCGCCCTTGACTTCGTCCATCAGCTTATCTATTGCACTTACCGCATCCTCAAAGCGCTTAGACGTATTGAGGTCTGTCACGTTGATGCGGATAATCTTATTTTCATCGTTATTGATCATATAGCTTTTATAGCCATCATCGAAATTAATACTCTGCATGGTATTCCTCCGAAAAAAGGCGGAACAGCTTTTTACTGTCCCGCCATGTTCTTAAAAGTATTCGTAGTAACTGCCTCTTGTGTTTGAATTCGACTCTGACTCGGCAGTATCATCATCGTCTGTCAGGTCGCCGCTGTAAAAGTCGGAGCATGAGTTGTTGAATCAAAGGTTACGCCGCCCTTGACTCTGTTGCCGTCAAACTGGATGTTAAACGGGATATTTACGCCGCCCTGCGGACCGCCGTAACTCTGGGGCTTAATGATAACATCTTCAGTCCATGCGTCGTATGCACCTGTGGTTTTATCAACAAGCACTTCGAGTATCTTGGTCTTGCAGGCATCGCCCTTCTTACGGTTCATAGCAATATCCTTGATTTTTTCATAGATAGCATCATCAGGATTTGCATAGTAAGTGTCGAGGTCCATAGTAGGCTCATAGCCGTTATCCTGTACTGTGGTCTCGTCGAGAATGTTCTTCTTGACTTCGGTATCGGAGTTGAGCTCAACGCTTGCGTCTTCGATATCCTTACCGATCAGATACCATGCTGTTGTGCCTCCGAAGGATGAGTCAATGTAGGTAAGCAGATGAGATCTGTTCAGCTTACCGCTTGTATAGCTGTAATCAGGCATTAGTATTCCTCCATTCTGTTACGCTAGTTCTGCCGTATACTCTGCTGTAATGGTCAGCTGATACATATATGTGTCCGCGGAGTTCTCCTGCGGTACCGCGTACAGCATACCATTGGCAGCAGTGATACGTGTTATTTCTCCCTGGTATGTTGCGCCATTGTAAGGCGTTTCCACAGGGATGTTTATTTGCTTTGACAGCCACACAGCGAGTTCAAGCAGTACACCCGACGAATTGATACGCTCATAGTCGTTGATCGCGCTGTAATTTGCTGTCAATAAAAACGTGTGCTGTCTGCGCTGATTTCCAATGATATCTTCAACAAGCAGCATATCACCTGTGGACGATAATGCATAGCTGTCAGCTTTTCCATCGGAAAAGTCAACGTGTATCGTCCCCAGTACTTCAGATATCTTCGGGAATGTGGTAAGCAGTTCCCTGACTGTCTCTATTATGTTCATCGGTTACCGCCTCCTGACGCGATGCGCTGAGCACCGTTTTGTATTGCTTTAAGGTGATTGGTTTTCATGGTTTCAAACCACAGACGTTGAGCCTGCGGATGCCGTGTCTTATCATAAATCAGATTGCGATTTGTCAGCACTTTCTTCTCACCGTGCCGAGCCCAAGGAGATCCTGTGATACTCGATACCATAAGCACACCATAGTACTGATATCTCGCATACGGCGAAGTGTAATAGATATGTCCCGAGCCTATCTTGGTACCGAGCACAGCCGCCTTTGACAGGATGTTGTTCCTCGACGGCGTATATTTAACCATCAACCTGATAACCTCGCTGTCCACGTATGCCTGAACATCGTGAAAACGTTTTTTGTTATCTGCACTAAAGGTTTGCGACCATTCAAGGTTTATCTGCGCTCGCTGGTTTCCGATAGATGCATTCTGTGGCATATCTTATCACCTCGCTGTAAGTTCGATGTGCGGAAGGCCGCCGTACAAGCACGGATTAACGTTTTTGACAACAGCGAAATCAGGATACTGCGTGCGGAATGTTTTCATGTCCGCAGCTGTAGCCTGTTCTGTCGCTGTGTTAAAGTCAAAGCCCGATGTACCATGCACGATGATGTCACCCGCCTGCGGGATATAGCTATCATCGTATATGTATACAAGGATGCTGTCCTGCACCTGCACTCCGTTTCTTGTTACGGTCTGTCCTCTGCTGTCGTTCCAGTATACGTCATTGATGTTATGCCGTGTATATGTGTCTTTCGACCAGATTGTGATATCTGCGTTTGTTAGCATTATCTCACCCCCGAGAAAAGCAAGCCCGATCCGCTAAGCCACTTGGTGACAATGTCTCCGAGCTTGCCGTTGAGCGATGCCTGCTGGTCTGCCTGACTGGCATATGATACAGACCAGCCTTGCACGCTCTCCGAAGTCTTGCCTGCGCTTTTGGCTTGCTCTTTATCCGAAGTATAGAGGGATTCAGCTAACTCACAGCAGCACATTCTGACGTTATCTGTAACGTTATCTTCTTTGATGTTTCCAAAGGTAATCGCATCTAATATGCGCGATGCCTCGCGGAAATAGTAAGTATAGGCGGCTGTGATAACCGCCTGCTTACCTGCCAGATATTCGCTGTTGTAGTAGGTCTCGTCGGCGTAGATCATCACAGCCACCACCTCACTATCAAGACTTAGCTGTCAGAGTGACAATCTTTGTTACGTTGGAGCCTGCTACGGTTATAGCCTCGGTTGCTGCGTTAAAGCCCTTTGCAGTGATCTTAGCGGAGTAGTTGCCTGCTCTCAGGTTGAATACTGCCTGACCGCTTGAATTGGTCTTAAGTCTTGCACCGAGGATCTCGATGGTAGCGCCCTCGATTGCAGCGTTGTTGCTATCCTGTACAGTGAAGGTCACAGTCTTAGTAGTCATAGGAGTACCGGGCTCGAGATAAGCGAAAGGACAACCAGTACGATCTTCGTTGAGTCTTGTTGCAGGATTAGGAAGCGCCCAGCCCATGCGGAATACGACTCTAAGTGCAACCATATCCTGCTGTGCGAGGTTGTATACGATCTCCTTAGTAGTAGGATCCTGAATAACGCCCTGGTCAAGAATCTTAACTGTGATATCCTGACGGATAGCATATACTGCCTGCGAGAAGTCACCGACTACCAGCTGTGCGATGGAGTTGTCAAATGCGCCGTTCTCAGGGAAGTACATAGGCTCGCCGTCAAGTGCATATCTTGTTGAGCCCTGCATATTGTTGTTGAAAATAGGCAGGCCGTCAGCGGTTCTCAGACCTCTCAGCTTAGCCTTCATACCGAGTGCTGCAACTGCACCGTTAACAGTATAGCCGTCCTCTTCAACCTTGGCGAATACGCCGCCCTCACCGAGGATGAGATCATACATATCAGCAGAGCCGCTTACAGCCACGTTGTTGCCTGCCTGACGTGCTCTTGTGATGATGTCGGCATCCCATTCAGCAGGTCTGTTAACGCCGAATATGGTCGCGCTGTCGATTCTCTGTGCGATTGCTTCGTTTACTCTGGGAGTTACTTCGCCGAAGATGTCGAACTCTGCATCAGAGAGTACAGCCTCGGAAATAGGAACGATAACAGCCAGTTCAGCAGCTGTCATGAATACGTTATCCCATGCCTGCTCTGTGGTCTGCTTCATACCTGTATCGCCGTTTACCCAGTATGCCATAGGGAGCACATCAAGTACTCTCATTCTGGTCTGATTGCTTGTCATGTTGGGCAGCTTACGTGCCAGGCTCAGGAATGTAGACTGCTTGGGCACATCCTGAAAAATGGTCGATACGATCTGTTCGCGGATAATAGCTTCCGCATTTTCTCTTGAAATGATGTTTACGGGCATAATTTTTACCTACCTTTCGTTAAGGTTATTTGTTGAACAGGCTCCTGATAGCTTCATTTGCCTGTGTTTTTATACTGTCATTATTACTGTCAACGCCTGATGTACTGCTTATTACACGCGGTACTGTCGGGTCGTTGAAGAGATAGCTCTGGTCTTTTTTGAGTCCCTCAAAAGCGGCTTTCAAATCATTTTCCTGATTCTTGCTCGCTCTCAAAGTATCAACGTCGAGGAATGGCATAACAGCTTTAACGTCATGTGCCTTATACTCTGCAGCGTACTTGCCGACAAGGTCGTTAAAATCCCTTTCAGCGAGTTTCTGTTCGTACTCGGTATCCTTTGCAGCGAGGTCTGCTGTCAGCTTAGCAACCTTGCTCTGCAGGTCAGCTACGTCAACGCCCTCGAAGCCTTTCAAGGTTTCTTTCGCGCTATCCAGCTGTGTCTTGAGTCCTGCTGCTCTTTCCTTTTCACGCTGTACGTCTTTGCCGTTTTCAGCCATTACGAATTTGATCTGCTCCTCTGTCAGACCTTGAGCCTGTAAATCTTCTGTTTTCATTGTGAAAACTCCTTCCGCTAAGTTGTTTAAGGGCTGTAACTATCGCCCTGCGACCTTGTTCTTTAAGCCCTGCAAGGGAAAGGGCGTGTCAAATCGGATGGTGAGGGTGTTACTCCTGCAGGGTTACCGTCTGTATGTGCTTATGGCCGTGTGTCCTCCGTCATTTTAATCATTCGAAATTCATTGTTACTGCTCATTCCCATAAATGTAGCAGTCATCTTTCCTAATTCATAGCCCGTGTAACCTGGCACGGATATCATTATAATTTTTTCGTTAACATCAAGGTCATTTATAAATACATAATACCCAGATGAAACCAAAGATGTTTCACCCTCGACGAAAGTGAACACCACTTTTGAATTGGCATTTATTGCGGTCATTATTTCGGAATACGTTTTGTCTGCGGTGATACTATCGCCAGCCGTTATCGTTACCGCAAATGTGTCTGCTCCTGTGGGTACATTCACAGTCACGCTCGAATAACCGTTTGCACTGTCGCTTGTCGCGTTATATGTGCCGTTCGCAGTTACTGTCTTCTCAATGAGCGTTGCCGCAGGTGATGGGTCGATGAGTGCGAAGTTATCTGCTATCGCCTTTATTGCATCGGGTATAAACTGACAGCCGCCTATACTGTCAAGTGCCAATATGCCGTTAAGTACAGCAATTTCGGAATTCGCATTCAGCACATCTGTGGATTCACCGCCAAGTGTGGTATACAGGCTTTTTAAATCACTTAATTTGCTTCTCAATGATTATCAATCCTTTCTGTTTTAGGTATGAAAAAAGCACCTATTATGGTGCTAGTCGTCTATTAATCCGCTTGAAATGTGTTCAAGCGTGTCGAGGTATGCAAGGATTTCAGCCATATGATTACCTCACATTTCTGTTCATCGGTTCTGTGCCATAAGGCACTCTAAGCAGTTTTTCTCTCTCTGCAGGAGTGACTTTGTTTTTCTTCTTTGCACCAATCGGCGAAGGAACTATCTGCGGTATCTTCTGTGCAGGCGTGTACTTGCCAGCACCGACGTTACCAAGGCCGTCAATGTACACACGCTCGCGCTGCTGTGGTATGTCCATAGCAGCCGAGAAACGTGCATACTCTGCGGAGGTAGTTCGATACTGTGCTCTTGCATTGATGATATCCTGCTCGTTTGCTCCGCCCTCTTTCAGAAGAGCGATCTTTTCGCGCTGGGCTCGCATCGTGGTTTCAAGTTGCCGTTGTCGCTGTGTGGCTTCATACTTGTTGTACTTCTTGCCTTTGTACTCGACCTTGACTTTTTCCTTGCGGTTGAGTTCTTCGAGTTCCTTGTCGGTGTAACTGCGTTCTGATATACCCGGGATAAACGGATAATAGTCGTGATAGCAGTTCACGCCGCAAAGACCTGTCACTGTATCAAGACCACATTTGCTGTAAAGTTCTTCCTTGCTGACGACCATGCCGCCCCACCAGTGTTCTGGACGGGCCCCACCGTGCCATTCGATTTCAAAGTGATCTGTGCCGAGAGCCTTCGCATTATCCTCATTGACCTTTGCCGTAAGCTGGCTCATACCTGTCATTACTGCACGCCGTGTGGCTACTGTTACGCGGTTTTTCCAGCCAGTAGCGTAGTCTATTGTACGCAAGCCGCTGAAGGTCATTTCTGCAACAGTACGCTTAAGGACTGTGTTGTAATCAAACGCTCCACTCGCTATATCAAACATAGCACTATCAAGTGTCTGCTGATAGTAGTCTGCTAATGGGCTGAATACCAAACCGCCGTCTCCTTTAACCGCAAACCCAAGAGACTGCGTGATGTTCTGCAGGTTTTCATACGTTTGTTGTGCTACTGCCGCGATGAGTTGCTGCAAGCCCACGTTATCCTTGAATGGTATCTGTTTTATGCCTTTGTACTTGTACAGCTTGGCATCTCGGCTGTATCCTGCCTGTATGATCTGCCGATACATGGTTTTAACTTGTTTGTAGGTCAGCCCAAGTTCCTGCTGTATGATTTTAGTCACTTTGCGCTTGCTGAGACCGAGTTCATATGCCCTGTGTATCTGCCAGTCAGCCGCCCTTGTTATTTCGCCATTGATTTTAATACGACGGACAACGTCTGCCATTATGCGTTCTTCAAGAGCCTTCATCTGCGGTTCCAGTATCATCGAGAAGTTTTCGAGCTCATTCGGCTTGAACATAGCATCACTCCATTACCTGTGCTGTTTCAGGAAGATTGTTGAGTGCGGTTTCGATGTCTTCACCATACCATTTCGCACGGTATTCTTCAGGCCGCATAACGCCCATTGACACATCCTTGCGGTCTTCGTCGCGTTCAAGCTGCGGATCTGAAAGGATGCTGTCACCCCACTCAAGTTCAAGGGTAACAGAACTGCTGTTGTCAAGACCATAGAGCCGAGCCCAGAAGAGAGCGCCGTCTGCCCAATCGGATAAAGCCTTTGTCATAGCCGCCTGACAGTCGGTTATCATCGTGTATGATCTCTGCTTTGATGCTTTGACCTCGGTCGCGGTTTTATCCACGGCCTGCGGGTCTGATATTGTACCGTAGGCAAGCGAACAATCAAACTCTATCAGGCGAAGTTGAGCATTAAAGCCCTCAAAGTACGCCGATGATCTGATATCAGGAGAGTATACTTCGATGAGGGGCTTGTCCGTTGCACCGCTGTAGAATGGCATTGCCCTGTACAGGCGGTCTCTGCCTGCAGGAGCAACATACTTGTCGTTATCGCGGTCATACTTCATCATGCTTTCAGAGAGATGCACAGCCGCTTGCTTAGCTTCGTACTCCCAGCAGATATCGCTGTATCTTCTATCCGCTTCCTTGATATGCTCTGTTGCACGTGAGTATATCGACACACCAAGCGGAGATGTGCTGTCTATCTGGTTTGCCACAGGGCATCTGAACAAGCCAAAAGGCAGCTTATTGATACCTGTGAACTTTTGCTCGTCCGCAAGCATTGACCATTCAGGCACCTCATTCAGCGGCACCCTTGCACCAAGAAAACCGTCTGACATACTGCGGTATGCTTTGTTTTCGACGGTCAGCACGCCGTCTGCGATGCTATGTATTTCCATGCGTGTATATATCGTTCTGCCAATGCGCTTCTGATCTATCAGCACGCACTTTGTCATCTCTCCACTGCTGTCAAATGCAAGCGGATAAAAGCTGTCTGCCTGAATAAACTGTGTCACCAAGCCCGAAGGTATGACAATCGGCTTGATGATCAGGCTACCCTTGGCAAGTCCATACTCCGAGTACTTCCTAAGTTTCGGTATCACTCCATTATGCAACTCGTCCATTATCGGCTTCGGACCTGCATTGCCTGCCTTGAGCTCGATTGTCATGAGCCGAGCCGCTTCCGAAGCAACAGCCGCCGCAGTTCCTGCGCTAAATGTATCTGTGCCAAGCCAAGGAGCATTGCCGCTATACATACGGCTCCACAATTCGATAGCAGAAGCCATCTTTGTGCTGTATGTGTTGTCTTCGCCAAGTTCCTTGATAATTGCGGACATCATTACTGCGTAGTTCATTTTCTCACTCCAATCGTATAAACTGCGATATATCCCTCTCAAACGTGTATTCAAAAGCATCCAGCGTATCAATGTCGCTTGTGCCATCGTCAAGTCGTTTGTCAACAACAGCACTTTTCGGGTCCCATACCGCAGTCTCTAATGCTTTTATCAGGCTTTCACAGCCCTGTTCCATAACGAAAAATCTGCCCTGCGCCATAAGGCGTTGAGCAGCTCGTATTCTGTCGTTAATTGATGTTTTTAATGCGTTCTCGATTTTCAGCCAGCCCAGGCCACGTTTCCGTGCTGTTGACCTAAGACCGAGTATCAAAGTCTGTTCTGCGCTATCACAGCACACCCTGTCAGGAGGTCCGAACATCATTATCACTCGTTGTACAAAGTCGCAGAACATCTGGCCGAGGGCTTCGGGGTCTATTTCAATCTGCCTGCCTTCGCTGTCCTTGCACTCTATACGCTCAGACAGCAAGCCATAAAGCCTATTGAAACCTCTGTCTGTGCCTGTACACACGAATGTGTGAGCAGACCCGCTGCCGCCGAAGTCAACGCCGATAATGATGCGTGATATCTGCGGTACTGTGCTTACCACCATCGTTCTGTTCGATGACATATCATCTGCGAACCGTCTGTATATCAGACCCTCTGCCGCTGCCCATCTTCCAAGTATCAGACGGTCGAAGTCAACCGTACCGCGGTACTCGTTTTCCATTGCCTGAACGACTTCGGGAGAGAGATATGGATTATCGTATATCGTATATTCCTGCACATATCGGTCAATGTTTTGTTTCTTGTATAGGAACTCAAAAAACCAATGATGCGGGTTATCTGGGTTACAAGTGCCGTCAAAACGGCTGTATGACTTATCAAGACGGGATTCTAGCATTCGGAATACTTCCGGATGCCAGGTTACTACCTCATCGCCATAGCAGTACTTTATGCTCATACCTCGGAGACGATCAACCGCGGTTATCTTGTCTGCGCCCAGACAGTGAACGGGCTCACCGAACATATATGATATATTCTGCGAGTTGATATCACTGACTATGTTTGACCCCCACAAATCCTGCAAAGGATAAATGATATTTCTTCGGAGCGTTCCGAGTGTATGCCCCAGCATGACATTCAGGCCTTCACGCCCTTTAACTGCTCGTATTCGCTTCGGAATAACAAAATAGTCCATGTATGTCTTTCCAGAACGCGCTGCACCTGTTTTTATATTCCAACGGTGAGTTGCGTTGTGGAAAAACTCCTGCTGCATTTCCGTGAACATCAGAAATTACTCTCGATTTTTCCAAGGACTTCATCGAGCTTGTCAAGCGTTGTTGAATCGGACTCGGTAAGCAGTTTAACTTTTGCCTTTAAGAGTGCGACCTCTGCTTTAAGTTTCTGCTTTTCATCGCGGCTCTTATCTGCTTCCAGCAGTTCGATCATCAGCGACATAGCCTTGCCCCAGTTCTTACTGTTAGGTGATGCCAGATTAGTGACCAAGCCCTGTATGATAGCTTCCTCACCAGTAAACTCTCTGCCGTTCTTATCCTTAAACGTGCCGTCAAGCACTTGTTGTGCCATCTTTTTGAGATCAGCTTTACGGCGACGAGCCTTGCCTGAATTAATGCCACCTTTGCGCGTTTGCTCTCGGAGTTCATTCGGAGTTCTTTCACTGTTTGATATCAAGTTCTGCTCGTTTGCCATAGCCAACCTCCTTTCTTACTCTAATTTGACCGCTTTCTGCCCTGTGAACTGCTCCCAACGGTCAATTATCACATCAACGCAAAAGAGCCCGACTACTGCCGAGCTCTCTTACGAAGGAAAGTTATTGTCTACAATGATGATGGAAAAATGGAAACCTTGAGGGGATAATACCGTCCGCGGCTGAGTTTTACTACCCTATAAAATTACACTACTCTCAAACGACAGCCGCCAGATGGTTAGTTGAATGGAGGAGCCCACAGGAGCGACCTGCTTGCTCCGGATAACCCGGGCGTGCGGGACCCGGGGATCTATGAAGTATTATATTTTGGTGAGGGTATAGCCTCAAGGGAGAGTGCAGGTACTGCCCCTGCTTACCGACGCGTTCGGGAAGACTTTTTCTCTCCATACGGGACTTCACGCCCCGTTGACGATATCTTTGTTCGGAATATCATCCTGTTGCTCTATTGAGCTATTATAATAATAACATACTATGCGAGTGACATTCAATGACATTGAGTGACATCTTTTAATATTTGGCTGACTTTTTCAAGTGCCATGTTGTATATGCGTATCACCTGCCGTGTCGAATATCTCATCTCAAGAGCAATATCTTCAAGTTCTCTGCCTTGTATAAATTTAAGCACAAGTATTCGCTCTTGCGTGCCATTACCTATAGCCAGTATAGTAGCTCGTATCTCGTCAAGCTGAGCTCTCAGCTGTGCTATTTCATCGGATATGCGTTCGTCTAAGTCCATAGCCTTTATAATTGCATTTTCTGTGCTGTTTCCGCCACCTCCGTAAGAGCCTACACTGTCATAGTTTATACCCTTGTATTCGCTTGATGAATAGCCAGCCGCTATCATTGCTTCTCTGGCTCTGATCTTGTCGCTTATATCCTTAGCACGACTAAGGTATTCTTTCGCTGTCATTTTTATCCTCCTCATATATCCCCTTTTTTAAGCACCCCAACGGTATATTTTATCATCATCGTATTTGATACAGTATCGTACATTTCCACGCGTTCAAAAAATCCGCTGTTGATGATTTCATACCCTATACCATACGCCGCGCGATCTTTTTCCCATTCATCATAATGCTGTAGCTTCATATCATCTTCGGGTGTACTTATCGTTACGCCCACTTTCACGGGCGTGAGTTCTGTTTTTGTTAGCATACTTTCGTGTGGCTTTACGTCGACGGGGTCAACGCCGCCCAGTTTCTTAACTATCCACTTCGTTATTTTATTCATAGTTCTGCCTCCTCATTAAGCCACCTCTGTACACAGTCTGAGCATGTTCTAAATTCCTGCAAGTTGATTTCGCGGCAATCTGTGATAGGTGGTATGCCGCCTATCACATCAATAGGGCAGTTGAATGGCACTCTTTCGTGTATCGTCATCATCATATCGTAAGCATCGCGCTTCTCTTTGTATTTCTCACGGTTGGTCATTCACTGTCACCTGCCTCATAAATTCCGACATAAGCACCAACCTCAACAAAGTGATTATTGAGGTATCCCATGAATTCCAACTTTTGCCCATTCGAGCATAGCGTTATTCGGTGATCTCTCATTTTACCGCTGTGATATGATATATATTTCGTTGATATTATATTTTTGGAGAAGGTCATGGAATTCATTGAGAAAGTTTTCTTGATTTTCATTCATCGCCGTCACCGCCCATTCTGTTCTTTGAACCGCAGTTGGGGCAATATCTATATGTCCAATCACAAGAATTTCGACAATTGCTACATATATAACTGTAAAGTTGACTATGATTTGGATTGTCCAGCCACTGCCCATGCTTCACAGGCTCGGCTTCAACCGCATACTCTTTTGCAAATTCTACCACTCCTCGCAATGCTGCACACGCTACACTGTTGTAATGCTCATGAAGCATCGATAGTGATGTGTTGCAGAACTCTATGAGTTCATCAACGTTTATCATCTTTGCCATCTTTATCCTCCTTAAAATCAGCCGTCACATCGAAGTACTTGTACACCCACGGGTTGAACTTCCTCCCGCGTTCTTCTTTCTTGTACTCCTGCTTCGGTTTCTTCTGTTGTCGCTTCGGTCGGTTCTTACTTTTCATCAGCCGGCCTCACCATCACAACCAGTCCGCACTTCTCTCTTTCGGTGTACCACTTCTCCCATGATGCACGGACGATACAGCTATCGTCCGCATATGCTACCCCATTCAGCGCATCAGCTACTGCCTTTTCGACGTTGTCACCATCAGGCTTCTTCGTAGGCAAAATATATCCTTGAAGCATCTGCTGCGCTTTTATCTTCGGCGTGTTCTTGGGTATCGGGTACAGTATCATGATCCTGATATGTACCGCACCCTCGAACATCTTCCCTCCTGCCAGCTGATACATTCGCCTTATCAGGGCTTCGTATTCAGCTGTCTGCTTCGGCGTGTATGTATGCCCCTTGGAAAACCTCGGTCTGGCTTTGCCTTGCGGCTTTCCGGGGACTGCAAATGTTATCGACACCGCTATCCCTCCTTTGCGTTCCACGGAGCATCTGAAAAGTCATAGCTTCGAGCGAAGCTTTCATACTCATTCAGATCATAGCTCGGTGGAGTATCGTCTTTCAGTCTGCCTTTCGCTTTGTCCTGATCTATCCACTTGCTGATAGTTCCATAAACATCTTTGCACTTCTTGTTTTTTTCCGCTTCCCATTTTAAAATTTTGGAAATATATGTCTCGACAGACTCGACAGACGACCGACCGACAAGATCAAATCGCTGCTCCTCAGTCAGCAGGAATGCATCATTGTCATTGTCATTGTCAGTCTCATTCACATTACCATTACCATTACCATTGTCATTGTCATTAACATTATCATTATGCATTGCAAAATTTGCATTTGTAATTTTTGCATCGTTTTGCATATGCAAATTATGCATTTGCATACTTGCGCCTTGCTTTCCCCACCGCTTTTGTGCCGCTTTTCTGCGCTTTTCGACCACTTGCTCATACTTTTGGCAATTAACATCTATCTGCTTGCGGATAGTTTTAAAAGCCACGCCCAGCCCGGTTCTTCCGTCGAAACTTTCAACTTGGCAATCGTTGACATAATCAAGTATTGCTCTGAAAAGCTTCCCAAGTTCCTCATCGGTGAGGTCTTCAACAACATCTCTCCAATCTTTATACAAGACGAAGGTTGCGGATTTATCTTTATCACTCATCTTGTCACCTCTCGAATCAGAAAGGTACCGAGCCATCATCTGTCAGCACATCCTCGAACTCGGATAGATCACCAAGCAACGGTGATGTAGTCTGCCTTGCAATCGGTGGCTGTGATGTGCCTGAAATGAACGGAGAGCCACTCTGTGCCCCGTTTGTGGTCTGGGTAGTATAACTACTGCCCTGCGGATTTGCAAAGCCGTTCTGTGCGGCTCTCTGTTCGTTCTGTGGCGTTTTCTCTCCTGTGAAAGATGCGCTGTCAACAAATACTTCCGTCACATAGTGCTTGGTTCCGTTCTTGTCTTCATATACCCTGCTTCTCAGCTGACCTTCAAGGGCGATCATTCTGCCCTTGCCGAAGTATCTGCCGATGAATTCGGCTGTGTTTCTCCATGCAACGCAGGTGATAAAATCAGACTGATACTGACCGTTCTGATCCTTGAAATTACGATCTACTGCGACATTGAATGTAACTACAGCCTGTCCGTTTGGTGTCTGTCTTACTTCAAGGTCCTGTGTGATCCTGCCCATCAAAATTACTCTGTTCAACATTGACTTTTACCTCGCTCTCTGGTTTAATATCTTTATACAATCAGCAGACTATAATGTCTGCTCCTGTCTTCTTTGCTACTTCATGCCTGAACATATCCGCGTCGGAATTGTCATCCGATAGATGCAGCAAATATATCTTTTTGACCTGCGGATAGCTATCCAACAATTCCAGAAAATGCTCAAGGCTCATGTGGCTCTCATATAGTCTGTTCTTGCGATTATCAGGCAGATCATCACGCATGGTTCGAGTGCTGTAATTGCACTCGCCCATGATGATGTCAACGCCCTTGAATACGTACTTGACGTAGTATGTATCCGTGAAGAACAATATCCGCGTGCCTGTTTCGGTGCTCGTAATAACAAATCCCAATGGCTCTGCCGCATCGTGCTGTGTATCGAAAGGAAAGATATCAAACGTGCCGATACTAAACCGCTTGCCGTGTGCAATCGCTCTGCAGTGATGCCCGGAGAGCCCAAGTGCTTCGAGTGTGCCTTTACTTGCGAAAACGTTTAATCCCCATGCCATCATATCCTTTGCAGCCTTTGCGTGATCGCCGTGCTCGTGAGATATCAGCACGCCGCTGATCTTACCGATGTCGTATCCAATGGCAGATAATATACGCTGTTTTGGTATGCCACATTCAAGCAGCAGTGACGTTTTGCCATCGTTGATTTGATAGCAATTTCCGCTGCTACCACTGGCGAATATTTTTATATCCACGCCGTCACCCTCTTTCGAATTTCGGGCATTTGTCTACACGATAGGTATAAGCCATCGCGCCGTCATTTTTTCTGAATATTTTCATTTGGCTTACTTCCCAGCCATCAACAGGCTGTTTGTACATCGACCATTCGCAGCCGTTGCCGTCTATCGGTACTGCGTGCTTGCAGCACCAGCACAGGGTTTCTCCTGTCTGGTGCTGTCCGCCACAGTGTGATGCGTTTACTTCTTTGCATTTATCCGACCAATACTCGCAGTACTGGCATTTTCCGCTATCTCTTGCCATCAGAAGTCAGGCTGCGCTATCGTCTGGGTCTGTGGCTGTTCCGGCACAGGTATCTCTTCGGGCATTGATGTTTCAATGACTTCTCCTGTGTTGGTATCAACCACTGTGGGCTTATCGTCTATGTCGATATATACAGAGTTCGCATTTTCCTGTACTTCTTCTTCGACTGCTACCTGATGAACAGTGCTTTCGAGTTCGCGTGATATCATGATATTGCTATCATCGCTTGCGTTGATGATAGTCTTGCAGGCTTTATTAATTACCGTCCTCATCATCATATCGGCTGTGAACTGGCCGTGCGTTGACTTTTCATTGATCTCTCCATTGGCAGATACTGCGCCCATCTTTGATTTTTTCCAAGACTGCTTGCATTCAGCAAGAGTCATTATTGTGGAGTTTTCCGTGCCATCTTTGTATATGATCGTGCAGTATGTTGCTATGAGCTTGTCTGCGCTGATGTTACCAAGCTTCTGAGTATGCTTGGTTATAACTGTGCGTCCACGGCGTTTTTCATACTCAAACTCATCATCACTATATACAACATCTGCGCATATATCGTCGATATCAGGGCATACTGTTCTGGCTACGTGCTGAGAACCGAAGTAGGAGCGCTGCATAACAAGCTGATCTCCGTACACTATGAAGTAGCACTGTTTCTTGGCAGGATTAAGCCCCTGAACGACCATATCAAGAAGAGCATTAGCCATAGATGCTTTTGTGCATACTTCGACAGCAGGGCGATTATTTCTGTCTTTGACTTCCTGAAGTATCAGCCATGCTGACTTCATTGCGTTACTCGGCGAATAGTTCGCAGGGATATCCAGTTCATTGTTAGCCTGGAAAGCTTTGATTTTGCTCTCTACCAAATCAACCACGTTCTTTTTTACGTATGCTATTGCATTTGTATCTGCCATGTCTTATTCCTCCGATTCAAATCTTAATGTTTTATCTTCTGCCGACACAACAAGTCTGATGACCTGCAGGCCGTCGGTATCCAGTTTTGTTATGCTTTCCGCGTTGTCTACGAATACCGGCATTTTGATGCCGAATTTATCCGAGAAGCCGCGGATGATCTCTAATCCTGCGGTTATGCGTGCCGCATTGTTCGCCGTGCTATATGGTATATATCCATTAGCAGTAAGTGCAAGCACCTCGCAGTCGGTCTTGATGCCCTCATTTATCTGCACTTTGAACAAGCGAAAGCGGACGTTTTTGAAGTGAGCATTTATCTTCTCGGTCAGCATTTCGGCTTTCTTACGCTCGAAGAGCTCTGCAAGGTCAAGTCCCTGGCGTGCCTTCGCGTATGCTTCCGCGAGCTGTTTTTCCTGCTTTTCGAGTTCTGCGATACGCTCGCGCGATGCTGCGCTTGCATCATATCTTGCTATATCCGCACTGATAGCAGTGATTCTGGTATTAAGTTCTGCTATTTTCTCAATATTTTCTGCGTTCTTTCTGCTGCGGGTCTCGCCAAGAGCGTCCAACTGTGCTTGTGTTGTCTCGATATCACGCTTTATTTCCGCATATATATCTGTCTGCTCAAATGGCACATCCTCGGTCATGAGCCCACGAAGGCTGTCTATTTCCTTCTCGATTTTCTTTGCAGCACTCTCCTCGACGATTGCCTTGCTGTTCAGGGCTTCGTACTTATTCTCTGCGGCCGCAAGCATTTCCTTTGAGCAGGTGCTCTTGCCTTTTTCGTTCAGTTCTGCCAGACGTTCTGACTTGCGCAGGTTAAACTCTTCCTTTGCGGCTGTCAGCTTATCCTCGGGAATAGCCTGTCCGCAGGTCGGGCATACTGTATCGCCCTGCCAAGAGGACCCGCTCACTTCTTTCCACTGTGTCAGCATGATCTCTCGCTCTGTGCGAATACGCTCTATCTCGCGCATTACTTCGCGTGCTTCGGCGCGTATTTCTTGGGCTACACCGATACGCTCATACTGCTGCTTTCTCAAATCTGCCAACTTCTTGTCTGCACCTTCATTCCGGCTTGCACAATTGTGAAGATACTCTGCTCGTTTCTCTTCCAGTTTGGTGTTCAGCTTTGCGATATCAGCCCGGAGTGAGGACATCATTTCAGTTTCACTCGCGTTCATTTCCAGCTGACGCGCTATCTTCTCGGCGTTGAGCCTGCCCGATTCTGCTTTTAGCTTTTCAACATCATTCTCGGTCAGTTCGCAGGATACGCGTGTCAGTTCGTCTATCCTGCCGGGGATCTCTTTCAGATCATCGTTTGCCTTCTTCGCTGCCGCCTTCTCAATCTGCACGAACTCTTCCATGTCGTACCAATTCGCTGTCGCACCGGGCTTCAACATCAAATGTCTAAGCGGTTCGAGCTCTGTGCAAGCGGATATCACATCGAACTCGTGAATATCCTTTTCCAATGACATCAGCAGTTCTCTGCGCTTTTTGATGTCCAGTATCTCGGGAAAATACTGTGGCATTGATAACAGCATAAGCGCCTGTATATCTGCGATACTTTCGAGTATGTCGTTGTACTCTTTTTCCTTTTTGGGCACACCATCAACATAATAGCTAACTGTGTGACCCGAGAACACCGCTTCGGTACTGCCGCGTTTCTTCTTCCAGATCTCCGCGAACACCTTCCGCAATGTAATCTCTGTACCATCATCAAGGCGGTATATACCCTCGACCTCGGTATCGAGATTGTGCAGTTCCTCGCCCTGGTCGTCTCTGGGCTTTGGCAGGAAGTTCTGCGTAAAGGCGCTGTCCTTACCGAACAGCAGCCACGTCTGCGCATCTGCTACCGTAGTCTTACCTGTTCCATTGTCGCCATATATCGCCGCTGACTTACCGTCGAAGTCCAGCGTGAGCGACTTTATACCCTCGAAGTTCGTGAGGGTAAGTTTTAAAAGTTCCATCATTTTTTCTCCTCTGACTCTGACTTCGTTTCAAGCCCAAAAACCGCTCTTACTGTCTTAGGACTTACACCCTCGCGCAGCATAGCCATTGTTGTTGTAAAGTCTGCATCAGCTCTGGCTCTTTCATCAAGCAGTTGAATAAGTTCTCTCACGGTTATTTCGACGCGGGTTTCAGCGCCGAATGCGTCCATTAATCCCATTTATTTTTCCTCCTATCATTTTTGTATCTCGACCCGAATAGGAAACTCCTTCCGAAAGTCGATGCCGTACTTTTCCTTCATTTCTCGCTCGCAGTCTATCGGACTGAAACTAGGAAGCAATGGCGAAGGATGCTCCATAAGATTATTCAGATTTTTGAGCTCATAGATTAGTTGCCACAGACGTTTAGCTTTCCAGCCGTGATCCATATCCAGCACCTTGAAAACCGTCGCATAAGCCTGCGGTATCAGCTGTTCTGCGTGCCTTTTGAATATCTCGGGCTCTTGCTTGGCTATCTCATCAGCCACAGCCTTTTGTAATTCCGCATAGTTCTTGAAGACTATCGGCTTATCCTTCGGGTCTGTCTGATGCGCTTTCATGGTAATCTGTCCTTGTATGTTTCGAATATCATACCCAGTATCTCACAAAGTTCATGCGGTTCACGCCTTGCTTCTTTGGCTACTTCGGCGATGAGTGAACCGATTGCAGCCATAATCGCCTTATCGTCGCCCGACATTGCTCTAATGCATTTACTACGCATAATCTTGGGTTCTGGGTCGTAGTACAATACTAACGCCGCACCATTTCTCCGAGCAATATCAGAAAGCATTCTTGCGTGATATTCAAAATCATCAATCATCATCTTGCCCATTCTCATCTTCCTCCTCTTCATGCTTGTCCAGCGCGTGCAGGATAATCAGCGTCGCTATTATCGATGCACCTACCGCTTCAGCGATGGGTATTAGTATCGGAGTCAATATATCCAGCATTCTTCAACGCCTCCAAAATGATTTTCTCTTGGTACTTACGCCAGTTATCACGAGCACGCTTCTGTGCTTGGTACCGTGCGTCAGCATACAGCACCGTTATTAGGATAGCGGTCGAGCATATCATCAGGGTGATGCCGACAGCTTTGTTTATACCTGCGGCGATGAACACCCCCGCGTGAAAGCCTATGCTCCAGAGAACGACAGCCCATCCAGCCTTTCCTTCATCGCTCATGCGCTTTCCTCCTCTCGTTCACGGATCCATTTCATCAGCAGCACATCGTATATCTCATATACCCACTGCGTCATCTTGATTGCCACACCGAAAGGATATACTTTCTGCTGCAGCCCTGCACCGAGATGCGCAGGTGATACCGAGAAGCCGTGCTCTTTCAGGATCCTGCAAGCTTCGTTGATCGAGATCACTTTCATCATGGTAAATACCCCTCCTTAGTTTTGACTTCGTCTGCTTCCATGAAATAGTAATAAAAAATAGAGTTTTTATTACGTCTGTTACATTCTTCCTGTGCGTCTCTGTTTGTACCGATGATATACGCCACTCTCGGGTCTTGCCTTGATGCGTATTCACCTATCTGCTTGAATATAAGGAATAGTGTGTCTCTCATGATTCAGACCTCCTTGTTAGTTTTCCCACATTTGGGACGGAGAAGCTAAAAAAATAGCAGCCTTCTCGTTGTTGTCAGTAATGTCGAGCAGTTCACACAGACGATCAATTTCGTCAGTGTCGAAGCACGATGCGCCTTTAATCCTACTTGACAGCGTGTTTGAAGACATACCAAGTGCCTTTGCAAGCGTCTCCTGATTGTACCCTTTTTTTACGAACGCGCTTTTGAATAAGTTCGTATTTAACAAGTTATCACTTCCTTTCGTCCCATTTTTGGGATTGATTATATTATAGCATACCGTCATAGGTTTGTCAACCCATTTTTGGGATTTTTTCAAAATATTTTTGTAAGCGCTATTGCATTTTTGGGAAAATTGTGTTATAATACCTAATAATAAAAGGAGGTGCAACAAATGAGTATACAGGATTTACGCGCTAAAAGGCTAAGTGAAGTTATATCAAATAGTGGTTACTCTTATGCAGAATTGGAACAAATGACAGGTTCGATAGTTTCTAAGTCGTCCATTCAGAGGTATGCAACGGGTGAAACAAAGAAAATCCCCATAGATTTCCTTGAAAAACTAGCCGAAGTTTTAAATATTGATGCACGATATCTCATGTGTTGGGACGAAGAAAGCACCCCCAACGACGGACGCAGGAGTGCTTTGATTAAGAAGGTCGAACAAATACCCGATTCAGAAATTGCACGGGCTGAGGCTGTTCTTAGTGCTATGTTCGATAATGTTAATAAGTGAGCACAAATCAGTACCATCCAATATCATTTGGTCATATCCCATCACTATCAACATATCAACGATATGATTAATCCGTTTGTGTCTTTCTTCTTCGGTCATAAGTTTCACACTCCATTCATAAATGTTGGCTATATTGTAGCACATTTGTTCCAATAATTCAAGAGGGCGTGAACGTAGTGTGAATTTTATTACCCTCATTTTAATATGAGTACAAATATAGTCACTTAATTTGATGTACTAATTATATCAAATTACTATGATAAAATCCAGTTCATTAATAGGTCATTTACAGGTCAATTACAGTTCATTTATAGTTCAAAGGAGGTAGAGCCCAATGGAAAGAAGCATAATGCGTAAGCGCATAGCAATGATAAAACAAATTAAAAACGAACATCAAGTCCCTAATGATATAATACTCGAACTTGTATATAAGAACGGCGGCTCGGTATCCGAAAGCACGTTAAAACGGATACTGGCAGACAACTCCGAAGAACAAAGCTTCCAGTATTCCAGCATTGCCGATATTTACAATGCACTTGTAAAAGAGTTTGGTGAGGATTTTGCAAGTGATGATGTAGCAACACTTAAGGGTATTATCTTAGACCGTAACCGCTGGATTGACCGTCTCGCGGAGGAAAGCGAAACCAAAAAGAAAGAATTCCACCGCCGTGAAGACCTGTATGCCGAGCGCAAGCGGAATTATGATCATACTATTGCAATGCTCCAGGCACGTATCGATAAGCAAGATGAGATAATTGAACAGAGGGATAAGATGATAGAAAAGTTGATAAACGCTGTTATAAAGGAGTGATCTATATGACAAAGAAGATAGCTATAATATCTGCACTCGCTTTAATGCTCGCATCCTGTGGCAGCACAGGTGAGCAGGACCCGAAGACATCCTCTACCAAAGAAACAACAACCACGGCATCTGAAACTGTTTCCATTTCGGAAAGTGTTCCCGAAGAAGAGATTACTCTGCGTGATGTCCAGAACTGGGCTACATCTGATATCTGGAATAAAGGATTTTGTGATATTGGCTACTATGTGAAAACCGGCAAAGATGCGACAGGCAGAGATATAGACATCGAATTTTCCATAAACAACTTAAAAATTGCTATGGTAAAAAAGGATATCTACAATGAGTTCATTCATAATAATTATGCTGATTATGAGCAGCTCCTGCTATCTTGGGATAAGATGATCGAGCAGACCGATATCCTCTTTGAAAAAGTCACGACCGAAACACCACGCCCCAGTGATGATACCTACGAGTTCAGCAGTGATCTATTCAAGCAGTACTATATGTCTTTCTATTCCGAGTGCAATTCGCTTTCAAAAGGCAGTTCCGTAGTTATCACTAAGACCGAGACCAAAGCCACAGAGACAACAGCTCCCGAAGAGTCCGAACCCGAAACTGCGACAACAACAGCCGAGCCGGAAGAAGAGCCGACAAGAAAGATTGTAATAGTCAAGGAACTGTTTGGTGATGATCCACAAAACTATATAAACCAGACACTGAACGAAGACGGTGTAATCTTTGCGGAGCTGAACAATGATGGTAATGCGGAGATCACCTTGACGGAAGAAAAGTATAATGAATTCCGAGATGCGCTCGAAGTATCTACAAGACAATCAGTTGATGAACTGCTCGACAAGGGTAACTACTCGACAATAGACTCAATAACATATAATGATGAGTTGACCGATTTCTATGTAACTCTCGCGGATTATGATGCATATCAGAACAGCATGGATAGCGTTTTTAAATTACAGATAGGCTTATCCGTTGGTTTTTATCACACTGCATTGCAGGAGGATAACACGTTGACTATCCACTACCTCGATCAGAGCGGGAATGAGATCACATCAGAAGTACTGAGCTGAGGTGATAATATGATCTGTAAAAAATGCAAGGCTGCTATCCCAGACGGCAGCCTTTTCTGCAACATCTGCGGGAAGAAGTAGACCTCAACAGTTCGAAAATCCCGAACACATAAACGAGCGACAGGCACAGGAACCATCACAAAGGACAGCCGCAACAAGACGCGCCCCTACATCGTCAGAGCCCCAGGAACAGCCACAGGACAAGGACGTGTATATCTAGGTGCTTACCCCGACATGAAGACCGCACAGGCGGCTCTTGAAGAGTATATGCGAAATGGCCGTCCTGATATGTATGGGGCTACACTAGCAGATATTTATGAACGCTGGTCAAAATCTCATTTTGAGCGCGTCGGCGAAGACAGTGTCAAGCTATATACATATATGTGGAAACGCTTCGAGCCCATTCAAAATATAAAGATGTCTGATATCAAGACAGTCCATTTTCAACAGATAGTAGATCAAGCAACCTCAAAGTCAGCCGCGAGTATTCTCCGCACAATGGGGAGTATGCTGTGCAAATCGGCAATGGAAAACGACCTCATCAATAAGGATTATGCAAGCCTTGTCAAGCTTCCTAAGTTTGAGAAGAAGAAAAAACAGATATTTACGGACGATCAGATATCTACACTCTGGCAGCACGCCGATGATAAGCGAGCACAAGCCATACTTGCGATGATATATATGGGATTCCGTATTGGTGAATTGCTGATGATAACTCCTGCGGATATCAACTTTGAAGAAGGGTATGTGATAACCGGTGAAAAGACGGAAGCTGGCAAAAAGCGAGTGATCCCTTTCCCTCCTGCCATACCTGAAATCAAAGAGTTTTTCACGAGCTGGTCTGTTGGGATTCAAGAACACAATCAATTATGGGATACTTCTTCACAACGGTTCCGCGACGATGTCTTCTATTCTTGCTTGTATGACCTTGGCATGATACAGGCTAAGATTACAAAGTACAAGACCTACGAGTTCGACGGACCGCACCTCACTCCGCACAGCACACGACACACATTCGCCAGCCTTTCCGCAAGGTCTGGTATGCGACCCGATGAGTTACAGAAAATCATTGGTCATGCAAATTATTCAGTGACCGCAAATGTATACATCCATAAAGATGTTGATGAACTGAAGGCAGCAATGACTGCCTTACAAAAGCCCATTGATACAACCAATCATACGACCAACTGACACGGTTTTACAACGTTTCACAAAAATTAAAGCGCGTATATGCGCCACTTTGCCTCTTATAGCTTGATACTGATTTAAAGACTTGTTAAGGTCAATCCGCGTATTTACGCACTTTAACAGCATTATACAGCCATTATACAGCCAATAAAAAAGCATCTGCCAAAATGACAGATGCTTTCTCGTTTTTATCGTCTATTCCTGATCATCATCAGCTTGTCGAGCAGTTCTTCCTCGGTCTCATCGCCTCGGCTATATCTGCCCATGCTATCTCTGCGAGCATTCGCGCCTCTTGCAGCACTCATGCCTCGATCATAGCCATAGCTTCTGCCATCCATGCTGCGACCGTTACGCATCGACATATCGTCGTAGTAGTCACGAGAAGCAGAGCGAGGATAGCCTTCCTCAAGCATACTGATCGTCGTCTTCACAGACTTGATGCTATGAGTGATTTTATCAATCACTTCGAGATCACCAGCTGACAGCTTACCCCCTGCCTGACGAATTTTTTCGTTGGCTTCGGTAAGTTCTCTGTCAAGGGTCTCACAGATTTCATAAAGATTGTCCAGTTCGTGCATATATATCCTCCTTTCAGGCAATTCTGTTAATAACAAGGTTTGCATTCTGTACATTTATCACAGGTGCAGGTGTTACCGTCGGGTCTGTTGTCGCAGGTACGCTCTCAACTGACAGCGAGAAGCAGCAGCCTCTTGGGACCTTAATAATTGCTGTGCTTGTGACATTTCCATACTCGTCCACTGCCGCAGGCGTATATATCGCCCTACTCGTCAGTCTGGGTTCGCCATTGACGGTTATCGCCACAGCGATGGGCACAACATCCTCCGCATCTTCGGGAAGCGCGATGTTGCCATTAAATGTCACCTGATATGTCGCATAACACTGATCTGTGATTCCTCGCAGAATAAAAATGCCTGTTTCATCTTCGTGATAAATATATCCACGTCGGCAAGGTATAGAAGCTGTGAAGTTTACCGGGGAGTTAAGGGTAACACCCTGTACTGCGTTAGCTAAATATTCTGCTGCCATAGTATCACCGCCTTAGAAGCCACCATTGCAGCCGCATCCACAGCCATTGTTACCAGCTATGTTCTGTGCACAGGTAAAGATAGGCTGATTGCCGAATACGGGTACTGTGCCGACAGGGCAGTTTTTCAGGCGATTGTATACGCCATCGATCTCTGCTGCCTGACCTGCAAGTATCTGTGCGGTCTGTGCTGTCTGGCTTGCCTGCATGGTTGCCATATTAACGGCATTCTGCAGACTAACGTTCTCACGCTGAGCCTGTGCCAGCTGAGACTTTACAGTATCCAGTTCGAGTGCGCAAAGCTTGTCAAGGATAGCCTGTGTGCCTCTGGTCTGGCTGTCTATAATGTCTCTTGTGTTGTTTGCATCCGCGAATCTCGTTGCGTTGCCCTCGTTCTGCACGATGTTCTGTGTCTGGCAGGTTGCGAGCCTGTTGTCACAGCAGCACTGCGCCAGCTGTGAAGACAGATTGGTCAGCCCCTGAGTGTTTGCTGTCTGAGCCGCAAAGGACCTCTCCAGCGCTGCTATCTCATTACCATACATCTGCTGTGCGATAGCGTTCTGTGCGTTGTTCACTGCGGATACAACATTGTTTCCTGTCTGGCAGAGGTTCTGGTTGATACCTGCGATGCCCAGCTGCACATCACCGAATCCACGATTGATATCGCTTCTCGCATCGGATATCTGTGTGTTCAGCTGCTGGTCACGGAAGCCGTCAGAGATGTGCTGGCTGTTGTTGAGCCACGGATACAGGTAATCCATGCCCATCATTGCTCCATAACCGCCACCGAAACCGAAGCCACCAAAACCTCCATTACAGAGCGCAATAAGGAACAGCAGCCCGAGCCAGTCGTCTCCGCCTCCGAACAGACCGCCACCGAAGCCGCCTCCGTATGGCATACCATAGCCTGCGTATGCAGGTGCTACCGGCATGGAAAAGCCCATGCTATTGTCGTTTGTAAGAGCCATATAAGCCCTCCTTTCTCCCCAAATTGTTAGGGGTAAGCGACTATCTCCATATGGATAGCCGGTTGATCTATGTCAAGGCGATTTGCCTTGTCACCTTTTTCCGAGCATTGCCTGTACTCTACCTCGCAATGCAGGAGGTATCTGCCCTGTGGCGTTAAGATGCTCAACCAAAGCACGATAGTCCCCTGAAAAGCCCTCCGGTATCTGCAAGCCGCACTTCACAAGGTATGCCGTCGGGTCCTGCTTGAACTGATCGAACGCTTCTTTGCTCGGCTGTCGTTCAGACTGCTGTGGTATCAGCGGATTTGCCATTGATGTCCTCCTTTAGTATCTCAACATCTAACTTTAAGTCGTCGTACAACGCACGGAGAGCGTCGATATCAGCCTTTATGCTGTCGGGTATAACTGCTGTACTGCTCTGTGGTGTTGCGCTTGCTGTGGACGTGTTCTGTGTATCCTGTGGCTCATCTGTTTCTTCGACTAGACGATAACGTTTGAACACAGGTCGGTCGAACTGGCTAAGCCCCATAGTCTTGGTGTAGCAGTAAGGCTCGTTTTCGTTGATAAACGTCCCTGATGTGCCTGGAGCAAGATAATAGTTTCTAGCCACCGCTTCGCTCGGTACTGGTATGATGTTACCATTTCCGCTTTGTGGCTGCTGATAGTTCGGCATCATCTGCTGATACTGCTGATATGGCGGAATGTAAGGAAATCCCATAATCACTGCTCCTTCTCATAGTAGTATATCGGCACTTTCTGTCTGCTATCAAAAACGTCGTACACGTTGCCATTCTGCACGGTGACAGCATGAGATCCCGTCGCCAGAATATAGGTGCCCTGCGGATGATCAACCGCGAACTGCGCGACCGTGTAGCAATCAGGACAAGTATCAGGCACAGTATGCCGTTTATAGCCGCTGCTTCGTAGATAACTGTCCCACACATGATTGACGTTTCCCCATGTGCCTTTCTTCATGCCTTCGGCACACAATTCCATGTATACCGTATCCCAATCCTTGCCTGTTGCTTTGCATATCGCACGTATAACGCAGTCATCTTCATTCGGGCTGACGGGATTAGGCTGGTAGTATTCGAATTTCACAGTTATCACCCCTTTACTACTATGATTATAGTAAATATATACAATCTTCACAAGGCACTTAATGGCTCATTTTCGGCTCATTTTTGGACAAAAAAAAGACCGCCTGTCACGAAGACAGACGGTGTACCAGAGGAAGGTTCTTTTTGAGGATTTTTTTGACCTGGCTTACGGATATATCAAACTCTTCTGCGAGGGCTTCTATTGTGATGCCGTCGATTAGCCGTCGTTTCAGAAGCGCCCGATTGCGCTGCCCATTACGACCTCTCACGTAATTATCAATGGTATCGCATATATCCTGATTGCTGGTCATAGCTATCACCCTGTATAAGTATATACTGTCAGCGAAGTCAAAACAAGTTCAAAAACAGGTCATTTTGAGGTCATTTGCGGTTCAATGTATAAAATGCATAGCTGAAAGAAAGCAAATTTGTATAATAAAACAAAAAAAGCCTGCCGATCATCAGAACGACAGGCTTTAACAATTCAACAAGGCGGAAAACCGCCATACATCACATATTAATTATATCACTTCTTCAGCGAATTTGCAAGCTTTTTAATGAAATTCTCGCCAGCTATACCGTTTTGCTGATATCCCCACTTTGCAAGAATTTCGTTCACAGCTTTCTCTGTGCCTGCATAAAAGCCGTCGTGCGAAGCATCAAAGTTCGCAGAGGTCATACCTTTATTACGCGCAAATGCAAGCCACTCTTTTAGACAAAGCACGCCCAAAGATTTATCGCCTACCTTAAAGCCTGCTTTATCCATTATCGGTTTGGCTTCTGGCTGTGAGGACTTTTTGTAGCCATTCAGCCCCTTTTCTTTGATAATCTTCGGATAATCGACATAACAGATGTCAAGATCGCAGTAAGTTTGAATACCTAGCACACTGCCCTCGGAACTGTACTGCCACATACCGTAAGTGCCATTGTAGTTGCATTTGTTTCCGTATTCTGCTATCCACAGCGCATATCGGTTTGCTACATCAGCTGTGATGTACTGCTGTAAAGGGCTTCGGCTGATGTAAAGCCCTGCGAAGTAGCCTGACTTTTCCATAGCATCACAAAACGCCCTGACCATATCGGAGCAAACAGTCTTGCCTTGAGCAAAAGCTTTCTGCCACTCCAAATCGAAGTATATTGGATATTCAAAGGTCTTGCCTTTGATATACTCTTTGCAAAGTTGCGCATCAGACTTCGCACCGTTGACATCGGTCTGCCATGTGAAGTAGTAAACGCCAACGTCAAGCCCTGCCGCCTTTGCCTTGCGGTAATTATCCTCAAAACGAATATCTTTGACGACGCAGTTTTGGCTGTTATCCCAGTTGTTACATCTGATGATAACAAATTTATACCCTGCGGCTTTTACCTTGTTGAAATCAACGTTGCCCTGCCATTGCGAAAGGTCAAGTCCCTGTACTACCATGTTTTACACCTCAAATCTCCATTTATATCCGCCTGCGATCGCTCTTACCCCGTTACAACACCTTGATATATCGCCACCGCATATTTTTAACGACTTTGCCGCTTTTGCTAGACTTTCCCAAACCTTAATAGCTTTGTCGTCAATAGTGTATTGAACTATTTGCTTTCGTGAATGATTAAGCACATAAATCGAATGTAGTTGATTTTCTGACGTTGTCACCCATTCAAGATTGTCAACTCGATTGTTTGTTTTGTCTCCGTCTTTGTGGTTAACCTCACGTTTGTTTTGAGTGTTTGGGATAAAATTATTAGCAACAAGTCTGTGAACTTTTTCTGTTTTGGACTTACCTAGTTTTTGCAAATTAACATATTTATAACCGCATTTGTCTGTATTTTGTTTCATTATTCTTGAATGTTTTACAGTGCCGTTTCTCGGTAAACTCATTACATTGCCGTAATTGCTAATTTTATAAAAGCCCTCATAGCCTTTAATATCTTTCCATGTTTCAGTGAGCACGTCGCACCCTTTAACGGTCATGAAATCACTCCTTTTCATATTCCAGCTCAACTTTACTAGGTGCAAGCCCCTGTCCAGCCCAGCTGATTGTCGTGCTGTCGGCTAAGGTCGGTATCTGCGCAGTAGTCTGCGTGCTGTCGATAGTATCAGCGTAGTCGCCTATCTTTCGCAGAGGTTCATTAGCAGTGGCTGTTGTGGGTTCTGCTAAGACATACCAGATTGTGACGGGTGTGCCGTTGGCGTATTGGGAGGCTAACCACGCCTTAAAATCGTCGATTGAAGTAAAAGCAGTCATTTTAAAAAATACATTAAAATGGATTGATAAGTATTGCTGCAGTGCAAATTCGCCGCTACTCGTAGCACGGTCTATACCAGATTGAACTGGATTATATTTAAAATGCGTACTATATGCACTTATGCCAGCTATGAACGGCGCATTGTTCAAAAAATCCTGAACACCAAAAAGTGATTGACCAGCGGAATTATCCCAATTCTCTTCCCCCGTCAGCACCAACTTCTTTATCCGTCTTGTTGTCTGGCTCTCACCGAGATAAATATCCACAGGCGTACTTCCAGACAGCAGAGGGAGTTTGTAGCCGTAGGGTTCATAGGGGAGTGCGGTTGAACCTTCAACAAGCATACATTCAGAGTAATCACTAGTCACCACTGCGATTATCTTAGTGGCAGAACTAGGAACTGAACCCGTCAATGATTTTTTTCCAACGCCATACAAACTTGCGCTATCTAGTGAAATGTATTCGTCATTTGCGTTGAAATATACCAATTGAAAAATATAACCACCGCCAGTATACGAATTTATAGCACTAATGGTATAATTTTGCTCGCTTACAAGTATTGACTGTGAACAAATGTATTTGTTATTAGCAACAAAATTTCCGCTATTATTGTAATATCCTTGATGTGTTGAATCCGCATCAAACAGATTCACCGTCCTCTCCCCACATTCCTGCGGCACAATCGGATTTTCAGGCGTAGGCGTGCCGTTTTGAGAAAGATTGCCGAATATCTTGTATTTATGCAGATATCCCGCCTTAGTGCCTGTCAACACAGCAGGGAGTGTGCCTGTGTATACCTCTATGGTATAGTCACTCGAAAGCTTGCGCCCCCACAGCTGAGCGAAGATATCATTTACAGGTACGTTTTTGCTTGCTTTCAGAACATCATACATCGATGTCATCTTCATCACTCCTCAGCGACTCGTCTTCGGATGTTTCGGTTTCTGCCTTGCCGAGAATGTTGTTGGTCTGCTCGCTCTTAAGGATATCAGTCTTGGTAAGAGATGCGTTAGAAGCGTTGAGCGTTGCATTCGGTGTCGTAGGGCTTGTCTGGTTGAACCACTCGCCTGTGCTATCCTGTGCCCATATATCGCCAGTGTGTACCACAAGCGCGATGCAGTCGCGAAGGGTATATCCCTCAATGCTGTCATATGCAGGCAGATCGTCTGCGGTATCAACACGCAGTTCAACGGTCAGTATCTTGTCACCGTCTTCTTCGATAACCTTTCCGCTGATGATACTACCATCTGTTATCTCTGGCGCATTTTCCAGCACACCGAAATTTTCAAGCAGTATGCCTTCGATTCTGCTTGGATAGCCCTTGTATCTGTCTAAGTAACTCATTTCCATGATTATTCCTCCTTGTCACTCTTATCGTTGTTACTATCAATATGTTTAAGCCGACGTAATATCGGTCTTATCCACTGTGCTTCGGGATTTATCGCGGCGTAGTTTTCCAGTATGCTCACAAGTTCCATCACTACGATGTAACCGAATACACTTGCTGCTGTCACTGTTCCCGCAATGTCCGTCAGACGTGCGCTGTCGTAGTACTGACCGAGATAGTCAAAGCCGATCGTGATGCCGATAGCTGTACCCATGACAATGATCTCGCAGAACTTGTTCACACCGCCTTTTCGCATCTTGGCAGATGAGATCATATCCAGTACATACGCCTTGCAGAATCCCGTCAAAAAGTCACTTGCTGCCAGTCCTATGACTATCAGCAGCATCACTATATATCGCATGATACCACCTCATGTCAAGAATGGGATAGTGCCAACATACGCATATATCTTATTATTATACTTGACCAGATACAGCGTACCGGAGTCCTTGGTCGCCAGAGCGTCATACTCTGCCTTAGTCATAATCACTGATGGTACGACATTGTTTTTTATCGTGTTGAAATTCGCATTGCAGACTGTGTCTGCGTTGTAAACGTCATTTGCGTTCATCGTCTGAAAACTTAGTGCCATTTTTTAACTCCTCCAA
>JAEIGA010001478.1_pt1 | contig 36708 bp, 34 predicted proteins | sample 9270691 | NCBI WGS metagenome assembly JAEIGA01 (sample SAMN17057246, study PRJNA624740) | gut metagenome | biome: biome; isolation source: fecal sample | host: Bos grunniens | place: China: Xizang | collected 2019
ATGGCTTCTTGATCACTTTGTTGAGCTTATGATGGCCAGCGGATTTATGGCAGCCTTTGGCGTCATTATTTGGATAGCCGCTTTCGTTATGGGTGTATGCGTTTTGCTTCTGCCTATATACTATTTTGGTTACCACATTATGTTTCTGTCAAAAAAAGGTACCTGTTAGGTACCTTTTTATTTTGACTTTTGATTTAATATCTTATTTGCCTAATTGAGCAGCAACTTCGGCAGCAAAGTCTTCTTCTTTCTTTTGTAATCCTTCGCCCAGTTTGAAGCGTACATAGTTAACTAATTTAATTTCTGTACCCAATTCTTTGGCAGTATCAGCAATAACTTGCTTAACTTTTTTATCAGGATCCATGATGTAAGCTTGCTCTTCCAAAACAACTTCGTCGTAATATTTGCGAACACGACCTTCAACCATCTTTTCAATGATGTTTTCAGGTTTGCCCGAAGCTTTTGCTTGTTCGGTAAAGATTGCTTTTTCGCGTTCTACGGCAGCTGCGTCAACAGAAGCAATATCTAAGAACAACGGAGAAGAAGCGGCAATGTGCATAGCAATATGTTTGCCCAATTCTTCTAATTTTGCTTTGTCAGCTGTTGATTCTAAAGCAACCAACACTCCGATTTTACCAAGATTATCACCACAGCAGTTATGTAAGTAAGAAGAAACAACACCATTATTTACTTCTAACATAGCTGCACGGCGCAAATTCATATTTTCGCCGATTTTGGCAATCAAATCTGTCAAACGCTCTTCAAAAGTTTTGCCGCATTTAGGACAATTAAATGCCTTCATGTCACAAACCTCACCGGCTGTGGCTAAAGCAACTTTAGCAGCATCGGCAACATATTCTTTGAACAAATCGTTTTTAGCAACAAAGTCTGTTTCTGAGTTAACTTCGGCAACAGCACCTTTGTTACCTTCAACATAAACCGAAACCAAACCTTCAGCAGCAATACGGCTGGCTTTTTTAGCGGCAGAAGCCAAACCTTTTTTACGCAACCAATCTACAGCTTCTTCCATATTTCCGTTGGTTTCAACCAAAGCTTTTTTACAATCAAGCATACCGGCACCGGTAGATTCTCTAAGCTCTTTTACTTTTGCGGCAGTAATCTCTGTCATTTTCTAAACCCTCTGATTTTTTAATTGGTGGGTGGTGTAAAAACACCACCCTTTTTGATAATATTTTTAAGTTGAATTATTCTTCAGTCTTTTCAGCTGCTTTTTTAGATGTTCTTTTTTTAGCAGCTTTAGGAGCTTCAGCTTTTTCTTCAACCATTTCTTCTACTTTAACGCCTTTAGCAGCGATCAAAGCTTGCATTCCGTCTAATACAGAAGCTGAAATCATTTCTGAATAGAATTGGATTGCACGAATTGCATCGTCATTACCCGGAACAGGCAAATCAACACATTCCGGATCTGCGTTTGTATCGCAAATACCAATTACAGGTATGCCGAGTTTCTTAGCTTCTTTAATAGCCAAAGACTCTTTGCAAGTATCAATTACGAATACGAGATCAGGTTGTCCGCCCATATTCATGATACCACCCAATTCGAGTTGGAGTTTTTCTTGCTCTTTTTTCATACCTTGCAATTCTTTTTTGGTATAGCCGGCTAAATCGCCTTTTTCGAACATTTCGTTCAATTTTACCAAACGAGTAATTGATTTGTGAACTGTTTTCCAGTTAGTCAACATACCACCCAACCAGCGTTGGTTAACATAGTATTGACCGCAACGCTCAGCATTTTCTTTAATGATTTCTTGTGCTTGACGCTTTGTAGCAACAAACAAAACTTTTCCGCCTTGAGCAGCAATTTCTTTAGTTGTAGCCATTGCTGTATAAAGCATAGGATAAGTTTTTTGCAAATCAATAATGTGAACATTGTCTTTTTTACCGAAAATGTACGGAGCCATTTTCGGGTTCCAACGACGAGCATGGTGACCAAAGTGAACACCAGCTTCAATCATTTGGCGCATTGTAAATGTAGGAAGTGTCATATTTTATAATCCTTCTTTTCCGGTTAAACCTCCGCAGATTTTAAAAAGAACTTGAAGTTTCAAGCACCGGAACGAGATTTATAAAAACCCCGACCAAATCTGCGTGTGAAATTAAAAAACCGCCACCATTGACGGTTTCGGACTCTTTTTATACATAAATTATTAAAAATGCAAGAGTTTTTTGATAAAAAAAGACTGTTAAATTGTGAAAGTTTGTTCTTGTCTAATTTTGGCTTTTGCGTTATGTTGAGCCTTGGAATATATAGCATTAAAGGGTTTTGAGAATAAAAATGTCAGATTTGTTTGAAAAAGAAGAAAAAACTACGCAAGAATACAGCGCACAATCAATCGAAGTTTTAGAAGGTTTAGAGCCTGTAAGGCACCGCCCGGGTATGTATATCGGCGGTACTGATGAGACAGCATTACACCATTTGGTTGCCGAAATTTTGGACAACTCCATGGACGAAGCTGTTGCCGGTTATGCCAACCACATTGATGTCGTTATGAACGCAGATTATTCGGTTAGTATTGTTGATAACGGACGCGGTATTCCGGTTGATCCACACCCGAAATATCCGAACAAATCTGCATTGGAAGTTATTTTGACCATGCTTCACTCCGGCGGAAAATTCGGCGGTGGAGCCTATAAGGTGTCAGGAGGTTTGCATGGTGTAGGTTTGTCTGTGGTTAATGCTTTGTCGGAAAAACTTGTTGTAGAAATTGCCAGAGATAAAAAACTATATCGTCAAGAATATGCTAAAGGTATTCCGCAAACAGCCTTAGAACTTATCGGAAATGCTCCAAACAGACGCGGAACTTCCATTACATTTAAGCCCGATCCGGAAATATTCGGCGTAAACTCAAACTTACAGCCAAATCGTATTTTCCGTATGGCTCGCTCTAAGGCTTTTTTGTTTAAAGGAATCAAAATAAATTGGAAATGCGCTCCGGAAATTTTGGGCGAAGGCGAGGCTACACCGACAGAAACAGAGCTTTGCTTTCCAAACGGAATTTTAGACTTTTTGAACTATCAGGTAGGTTCTAAAACTACAATCAACCGCCGACCTTTTGCCGGCGAGGCTGATTTGGATAATGATGAAGGCAAAGTTGAGTGGGCTATTACTTGGCCGGAAGATGAAAACGGTTTTTGTCATTCGTATTGCAACACCGTTATTACTCCGTTTGGCGGAACTCACGAAACCGGATTTAAGTCTGCGCTTCTTAAAGGACTTAAAGAATATGGCGAAATGACTAATAATAAAAAAGCCGCTTCGGTTACTGCCGAAGACTTTTTGAGTGATGCCTCGATTATGTTATCTTTGTTTATTCGTGACCCGCAATTCCAAGGTCAAACCAAAGACAAACTTACCTCATCTAAAGCAACTCGCTTGGTAGAATCAGCCGTTAAAGACTCATTTGACCACTGGCTTTCTTCCGACTTGGAAAATGCTGCCGCATTGATGGAATATGTTATTGAGCGTGCCGATGCTCGAAAGAAAAAGAAAGAAGAAAAGGAAAAAGTCAGAAAAACCCCGACAAAAAGACTCAGATTGCCGGGAAAATTGGCTGACTGTTCACAAGCTTCGTCAGAAAATACCGAATTGTTTATTGTCGAGGGTGACTCTGCCGGTGGCTCTGCGAAGCAAGGTCGCGACAGAGTTACGCAAGCAATTTTGCCTTTGAGAGGTAAAATCTTAAATGTGGCCAGCGCTTCTTTGGAAAAAATTACGCAAAACCAAGAAATTAAAGATATGATAGAGGCTTTGGGTTGTGGCACTAAAGATAACTATAAAGAAGAAAATTTGCGCTATGAAAAAATCATTATCATGACAGATGCCGATGTCGATGGCGCCCACATTGCCTCGCTATTGATGACATTTTTCTATCAACATATGCCCCAACTTATTGCAAACGGACATTTGTTTATTGCCACACCTCCTTTGTATAAAATTGCAGTAGGCGGCAAAAACTATTATGCTTTGGATGATGAAGATAAAGATAAAATTTTGGCAAAAGTAGTTAAAGGTAATCAAAAACCGGATATAAGCCGCTTCAAAGGTTTGGGCGAAATGAGTGCTTTGCAATTGAAGGAAACCACCATGGATAAGAAGAATCGTATGCTCTTGAGAGTTATGATTCCGTCCACAACTACCGAAGAAGGTAAAGAAGAAGCTTTTGAAACAAGGCGTCAAGTCGAAAGGCTTATGGGCAAAAATCCGGAGTTGAGATTTAAGTTTATTATCGAAAGAGCTAAATTCGTTGATGATTTAGATATTTAAGGAGTCTTTTATGAAGCTTTCAGCAATATTTTTATCATTATTGGTTGTTTTTATTTGGGGTGTTAATCCGGCAATAAGTAAATTGGGATTGCAAGAACTGCCGCCGTTTACATTTTTGACTATACGCTATACCATTGTTGCCTTGATGTTCTTACCTTTTGCAAGGCCTAGTAAAAAAGAACTCGGACAACTTTTATTTGTTGCGGTTACATCTAATGTGGTAACAAATATGTTAGGTTATATTGCTTATAAGGAACTGTCCCCGTCTGCCAGTACTTTGCTGATGCAAACAGAAGGACCTATTTCTGTTTTGATGGCTTGCATTTGGGCAAAAGAGCGTATTAACTTTAAACAAGTTATGGCTATTTTGTTATCATTTATCGGTGTTGCCGTTATTATGGATATGCCGGAGATGAGTTTTTACGGCGTGGCTCTTATCTTGTTGTCGCGCGTATTTTGGGGCGCTTGCCAAATTATGTTTAAAAACACAAAACATATGGATACATCATCATTTTTGGCATATTCTTACTTATTTGCCGTTCCTTTTACCGCCGCCGGCTCTGTATGGATAGAAAAATTTGATTATACTGCATTAGGACAAGTAAATTGGGTTGTGGCCGGTTGGGTTATGGCTTTTGAGGTTATATTACTGTCTGCGGCAATGGTTCTGTGGAAAAAACTTATTGCTGCTAACGGCGTAAGCAAAATTGCACCTTTTAGCACTTTGAGAATTGTTTTCGGTATTGCTGCCGGTGTTATAGTATTTAATGACCCTCTTAATTGGCAAATTTTGTTAGGATCGGCGCTTGTTACAATCGGCGTTGTCCTAACAATGAAAGAATTTTCGATTATATTAAAGGCAAGAACAAAATCTGTTTTGGTGTATCGCAATGCACACCGCGTTTTTATGGAAAGAAGACTGAAAAGAATATCACTTAGAAAGAGACATAGATGATTAGAAAATTTCAACAACAGGATATCGATAAAATGTTGGCTCTGTGGTTGCAAGCAAGTTTGCAATCTCACAATTTCGTTGTTGCGGAATATTGGCACAATATGATGCCTATTATCAAAAAATATTATCTGCCTAATACCGACAGCTATGTTTTTGAAGATAAACACCAAATTAAAGGATTTATCAGTATTATTGATGATAAATATATCGGCGCCTTGTTTGTTATGCCAAAATTTCAAAATATGAAAATCGGCTCAAAATTGCTTAATTATGCAAAAAAATTATATCCGGAACTAAGCCTCAAAGCCTTTTTAAAAAATGAGGCGGCTGTCCGTTTTTATAAAAAGAATGATTTTAAGATTATCGGCGAACAAGAAGATGAAAGCACCGGAGAAAAAGAGTTGTTAATGTCTTGGTCTTTGGGTTGTAAAAGCGGTTATAACAAAACGCATCCCGGAGATTCTTAAAAAAACATCTTGACTTTTTAGAGCTTTTTATTTATCTTGCCGTTGTTTGAAGGGGTTATAGCTCAGTTGGGAGAGCGCTTGAATGGCATTCAAGAGGTCAGGAGTTCGATCCTCCTTAGCTCCACCAGTTTTTACAAAGGTTCGTTTTTTGCGAACCTTTTTTTATTGAAAAAACAAAATCCGTTATTATTTCTTTGGTTGCAATATTTAATATAAGTTAACGGAGGTATCTGATGAAAAAAATTCTATTTGCATTTTTGTGTTTGGCTGTTTGCGGAAACGCTTTTGCCAAAGACCATAAAAAAGGTTTTATTTTTGTACCGGAAAATGTTGTTATTGAAACAGTTGAAAATGTTAAAACAAAATCTGATGAAACTTTTGTTTATATGCAAGGTCAAATTGTTAAAGCTTTGGGCGATGAAAAATATGCTTTTACCGATAAAACCGGCGAAATAGTTTTAGAAATCGATAATGATGAATTTGATGGCGTTACCGTAGCGGCCGGCGAATTTATCGAGGTTAGCGGTGAAGTAGATAAAGATATGATGAAACCGGCAAAAGTTGATGTTAAAAGCATTAAAAAAATCGAAAAACCTAAAAAATAATATCTTTTCAAAAAAATACCGCTCTTTTTAATAAAGAGCGGTATTTGTTATACAACATTTTTTAAATTGCTTACTTCTAACAAAAGTTGTTCTTTAGTTAAATCAAAATTAGAATCTATCCAAATTTGTTCCAGCTCTTTTAAGATAGGTCCGACCTGTTGGAAGTCGGTCAAACCGCAATCAATAATATCTTTGCCTTTGAGAGGAAATTCTATTTCCGGAATGTTATTTATATTATTATAAACAGCCAAAATATCTTTAGAAAATTCATGATTTTGAGCAACAAGAGTTATTATCTTGGCTTTTGCCAAATCTTTGCCATATTCGTATATAATTTTTTGTAATGATTTAGAGTTTGTAAAATCACTCAATTTATACTCTGTTTTTGCCAAATCAATAAACAAATCCTTTTCTTTGCGCGAAAATTTTAAGCGTGCGGCTAAGTTTTCGGCTAATGATGGTTGAGGACGATATATAACAAACATCTTTATTAAAGATTCATCTTCGTTAGCAAAAGAGCAATCTAAACTATTTAAATAAGCCAAATCTTCAACATATGGGGCATCAGGCATTATATAAGCTAAAATGCCATGTTTTTGCATTAAATTATAGGCTAAATGAGCTCTTTTGGTTTGCAGAATCTTAAACAATTCATCTTTAATTCTTTCCATCGGAAGTTTTTTTAATCCGGCACTGTTCTCGGCGCAAGCGGTTATAGCCTTTAAATTGGGTTCTTCCAAACCAAACAACGAATAAAATCGGAAATAACGCAAAATTCTGGTATAGTCGGCTTGAATGCGTGCATTAGCCGATCCGATAAAACGAACATAGCCTTTTTCCAAGTCTTCAATACCGTTATAATAATCAAAGACATTACCTTTTTCATCAGCATATACCGCATTTATAGTCAAGTCACGCGAGGATGCGTCAGCTTCCCAATTATCTGTAAATTCAAGGGTTGAAACACCATCTCTTTCAACATATGTACCTAAGGAACTTACTTCTATTTGTGAATCATCAATAATTACGGCGATTTTTCCTTGTTTTATTCCTAACGGAACAGTGTTATATCCGGCATCGGTACAGGCCTCGACCAGTTCATCAGGGCTTAAATCGGTAACGAGGTTCAAGTCGTAAGATTTTATGCCTTTTAAGGCATCTCTTACCGCACCACCGACAAAGCGCAAAACACCTCCGTTGTTAGCAACAACTTTAAACAATTCTAAAACATCTTCGTTGGTGGTTAATCTTGATACATCAAGATAGTTATCTCGCATCATGAGTTTTTCCTTAAATTTTTTTAAGAAATTAACAGTTTTTATATATTTTGCAATTATAATCGTATTAAAATTAACTAAATTGTGGGTATATTCATATGAAAAAATGTATGTTTTTTAGTTTGTTAGCCTTGTTTGGCAATGTTTTGTGTGCAAATGCCGCCGAACAAAAATTGATTGGTGAATATGGCGATTGGACTGCTTATTATTATCGAGATAATGCCGGTCCTGTATGCTATATAGCTTCAACACCGAAAAAAGATGAAGGCAGATATACCAAAAGAGGCGATATTTATGTTGTGGTTACTCATCGTCCCAATGAAAAAAGCTATGATGTAGTGAATGTTAACGCCGGCTATAAATATAAGCCAAACAGCGAAACAGAGCTTAAGGTCGGAGCACAAACATTTAAGCTTTTTGTCAGTGATGACAAAGCTTGGGCAATGTCTACCAAAGATGACAAAGATATCGTAAACGCTATGAAACGCGGTTCTCGTATGATTATCAACGGAACATCGGCCAAGGGAACTAAAACAAAAGATACTTATTCTTTGAACGGTTTTACCTCTGCCTATAAAGCTATATCTAACAAGTGCAAATAATGAAAAAAGAGCTTATCGGATTATCTAAAGAAGAATTGAGCGAAGAATTGACCTTAATCGGTGAAAAACCTTTTAGAGCCAAACAGCTTTGGCAATGGATTTACTTTAGAGGCGAAACCGATTTTGACAAGATGAGCAACTTATCAAAAGATTTGCGCGCAAAATTAAAAGAAAACTATACTATTTCTCGTCCTAAAATTGTAACAGAACAATTGTCTTCCGACAAAACACGAAAATGGTTATTAGAATTTGCTGACGGACAAAGAATCGAGACGGTTTATATACCGGAAGAAGACCGCGGAGCTGTTTGTATATCAACTCAGGTGGGTTGCGCGGTAGGATGTAAATTTTGCCATACGGGAAGCCAAAAAATAACCCGCAATTTGACTGCCGGAGAAATTGTTGCTCAGTTTATGGTGGCAAGAGATGCTTATGGCGAATGGCCGTCTCCCACTAATGAAACACGCTTTTTATCCAATATTGTAGTTATGGGCATGGGCGAACCTTTACATAACAAAGAAGAGGTTTTTAAGGCCTTAAAAATATTGTCTGACGGAGATGGAATCGCCATATCAAAGCGCCGAATTACTTTATCAACCTCCGGAATAGTGCCTCATATTGAGTCTGTTGCTTCTGAATTGGGTGTAAAGCTTGCTATCAGTCTTCACGCTCCAAATAATGAAAAACGCTCACAAATTATGCCTATTAACAATCGTTATAAAATTGAAGAGGTTTTGAGCGCTTGTCAAAAATATCAGGCTATTATGGGCATGAGCCGAATGATTACTTTTGAATATTTGATGTTAGATCATTTTAACGACACTATGGATGATGTTAAAGAACTTATATCCCTAATGAAAAAGTTCAAATTAGGCGCAAAATTTAATCTTATTCCTTTTAACCCTTGGCCGGGATGCGATTTTAAACCGAGTTCAAACAATCGTGTCCATGCATTTTCTAAGGCCTTGGAATCTGCCGGTTATGAAGCTCCTATTCGTGTAGCCAGAGGGCAGGATATTTTGGCGGCTTGCGGACAATTAAAAAGCAAAAATTCTTAAAAATTTAACTGATAACCACCATCCGATGTGATGATTATTTGACTGTCAGTATCGTCTTTTTCGACCTTTTGGCGCAAACGATAGATGTGGGTTTCAACCGTATGAGTTGCAACATCTGCCGAATATTCCCAAACTTCTTGCATTAAATCGTTTTTAGAAACAATTTTGCCGGCATTTTTATATAAATATTTGATTACCGACACTTCTCTTTCGGTCAGTTTGGTAGTTGATTTATCTCTCTTGTTATAAATTTCTTTGCGAGAAGAATACAAAATATAGTCGTTAAATTCTAAATTGCCTTCATCAGAGTTTTCAAAAATGTTTATAGAAGATTTTACCGCGTCTAAAAAAGCGCTTAATACGAACGGCTTTTGTATGATAGTGTGGGCTTTTACACTGCTGTTGTCATCAAAACTCAAGAAAATAACCGGAATGTTTTTTTCTATGCTTTTTAATATATCCGCGTTTTCATCAACCACTATTATGTCAGCTGAATCTTTATCCTCCGTAACTTCGAAATCGGGTATATGATGTTTGATTTGATCTGACAAGTCTGATTTAAAAGTTTCGTTTTCTGACAATATTAAAACATTTGACATGATTTAAAAATTTACTCCTATTCCACTGACAATAGCATAACCTGACTTACTTTCATAAATATTTTCATAATCGGTGTGAGCAGCAGCTATATAAATATCTATGTATTCATTAAACTGATATTGGTTGGAAAAGGCAACCATTTTGTTTTGATTATCCGTATTATCGGATGAGCTTTCGAAATAGTTCAAACTTGATTGAATTGGTCCGAATTCAAAGCCTATACCGACATTCCATGCCTCGCCCTCGCGATATGAGTCAAAATCAGATAGCAAATCTTGAGATTTTTTTGATTTGTCGTCACCGTCGATATAAGTTTTGCGGTAACCACCGCCGATATGCCAATTACCTTTGTTTATGCGCAAAGAATAAGAAAATTCTTTGTCGTTTCCGTGATATTGGGCATAACCGAAAGAGGCTTGAGTGCTAAAAAAGTTAAAATCCATATCATTATATATTGCGCCGACAAATCCGTCATCATGGGCATAATCTGAATGCTTGTTGATTAGGCCTCGACGATTATAACTATCCGGCATATATGAAAAACCGATAGCTGTTCCTTTATATTCAGGTGAAATATAGTTAATCTTCGGAGCAACGCCGTCGGTGTTTATGTCGGTTGAATTAAGTGTGGCAAAATAAGTTTCTTTTGATGTGCGGCGCCAATTGGGATTTGATAAAAAATCAACTATATCTGACGGAGTTGACAAAGCGCCGGTTGTATATGCTCCATTATGAAAAAGTGACGCCACATTATATACTTGGCCTAACATTATTTGACCATAGGAAGAGTCATAAATTACATAAGCTTCTTCGCCCCAGCGCCCTTGATTGTAATCTTGTAACTCTTTATCTATTCCGCCCATAATATCAAAATTCAGACTAAGTCTGTCATCATTTTCAAACAAATAATCTATTGATGTGTTAATATTAGCTTTTCCTACGCCATGATTATGTTTTTTTGTGTCGGTATAACCATACAGTCCCTGTGCATGCCCCTCTATATTGTAAGACCATTCTCCCGCTTCGGCAAAAGTCGGTAAAACAATAAAAAATAATGCAACAGCTTGATGTAGTTTCATCTATATATTTCCTTTTGTGTGGTGATATGTGATTGTAAGCTTTGCTTAATTTTAGTCAACATATTTTATTTTTACAAATTTTCAATGAAGCAAACAAATAAAAAGCCTCGATTTTCGAGGCTTTTTTTGTGATTAGATATCCAAGTTTACAACATTTAGGGCATTTTCTTGAATAAATTCTTTTCGAGGCTCTACCACCTCACCCATCAAGGTTGCAAAGGTTTCGTCTGCTTCTTCCATATGATCAATTCTAACCTGAAGCAATGAACGAGCCTCCGGATCAAGAGTTGTTTCCCAAAGTTGTTCAGGGTTCATTTCACCCAATCCTTTATAGCGTTGGATTGAGATACCTTTTTTACCGGCAGCCATAACAGCGTCAACAAAGCTTACCGGACCGCTGATTTTTTTCTCTAAACCTTGTTTTGAAACAAGAGTTGATGTTTGTGCAAATGTTTCATTTAATACATCTTTTAATGTTGCCAACATCGGAACTTCTTGCATATCCAAGATATTTGCTCCAACGGTATATTTTTCGGTAACACCACGCAAAGTGCGGCTAAACAAAATAGAACCGTCTTCTTGAGCAAGAGCTTTCCAACCGCGATCATATTCAGCTTCTAATTCATCTAAACGCTGAGCTAAGGCATCAAGTTTTGGCTGTTGGTCGGAAGAATCCAAAAATTCTTTATCAAACAGACCAAAAACAGCCATTTGTTCGATAATTTTTTCCGGAACATTTTTGCTCAAGTTTGCAATCATTGAGCGTGCGCGACGATTTTTTTCAACCAAATCTATCAAATCTTGGCCGGCAATTTGTTCGCCATTGGTCAAAACAAGTGATGCATCATCACAACCACCGCGTATCAAATAGTCGTCCATTTCGCGTTCGTTTTTAATATAAAGAATCGAGTTTCCTTTTTTAACTTTGTACAAAGGAGGTTGAGCAATATAGACATAACCTCTTTTGATAAGTTCGGGCATTTGACGATAGAAGAAAGTTAACAACAATGTTCTGATGTGTGAACCGTCCACATCGGCATCGGCCATGATAATGATTTTGTGATAACGGCATTTATCAGCATTAAAGTCATCTCTACCTATTCCGGTACCCAAAGCAGTAATAATTGTTCCGATTTCGGCAGAATTGAGCATTTTATCAAAGCGAGCGCGCTCCACATTCAAAATTTTACCACGCAATGGCATAATGGCTTGGTTGCGACGGTGACGACCTTGTTTTGCAGAACCACCGGCTGAATCTCCCTCCACGATGAATACTTCGGACAATGCCGGGTCTTTTTCTTGGCAATCCGCCAGTTTTCCAGGTAGAGATGCAACATCGAGCACACCTTTACGACGAGTAAGCTCTCTGGCTTTACGAGCAGCTTCACGAGCGGTGGCTGCCTCGACAATCTTGCCGACAATAATTTTAGCTTCGGTCGGGTGTTCATCCAACCATTCTTTTAACTTGTCGTTTACAATGCTTTCAACAACCGGACGAACTTCGGAAGAAACTAATTTATCTTTAGTTTGTGAAGAAAACTTAGGATCCGGAACTTTTACCGACAATACACAGCTTAAGCCTTCGCGCATATCATCGCCGGAAAGAACAACTTTTTCTTTCTTTAACAAACCGTTTTCTTGAACATAGTTGTTCAAACTGCGAGTTAAAGCTCCTCTGAAACCGGCCAAGTGTGTACCGCCGTCTTTTTGCGGAACATTGTTAGTGAAGCAAAGCATACTTTCATTATAAGCATTGGTCCATTGCAAAGCTACTTCAACAGTCATGTCATCTTTTTCGCCGACAATAGAAATAATTTCTTCATGAAGAGGAGCTTTTGATTTGTTTAAGTGGTTAACAAAAGCTCTTAGACCGCCTTCGTAATGAAAATCAACTTCTTTAGGATCGGCACCGCGATTATCGGTAAGTTTTAAGTAAACACCTGAGTTTAAGAAGGCTTTTTCACGAATAGCTCTTTCCAAAGTTTCAAAATTGAACTCAGTCATGGTAAATGTTTCCGGTGAGGGAAGGAAAGTAACCTCGGTACCATGACGATCTTGAGCTTCGCCAACAACTTTTAAGTGTTCAACCACATTACCATTGGCAAAAGTAGCCAAATGTTCTTTGCCTTCGCGCCAAATACGGAGTTTGAGCCATGTCGATAAAGCGTTTACCACCGAAACACCCACACCATGCAAACCGCCGGATACTTTGTAAGAGTTGTTATCAAACTTACCGCCGGAGTGAAGCTCGGTCATAATGACTTCAGCGGCAGAAACACCCTCTTCTTTGTGCATTCCGACAGGAATACCGCGGCCGTTATCACGAATTGTGGCTGATCCGTCCGGATTTAAGATAACTTCGGTCTTGTCGCAATAACCGGCCAAAGCCTCGTCAATAGCATTATCCAAAACCTCGTAAATCATATGATGAAGTCCGGATCCGTCGTCTGTATCACCGATATACATACCGGGGCGTTTGCGTACGGCATCAAGACCTTTTAACACTTTAATAGAATCGGCGCCATAATCTTTTTCTACGGCATTTGTAACTTCTGAAACCATTTCTTTTTTCTTTCCTTTTTTATAAAAAATTGCTTCGTAAAATATAGAACATTTTACTTAAAAAACCAAAGAAAAATTTAAAGTTTTCCCGATTTTTTGTGCATAAAATTTGTAATTGAAAAAAGGCTTAATTTATGATATTCTGAATGCAACAAAAAAAGCTAAAAGAGGTTTTTGATGAAGTATTCTTTTGTTATAGATGTGGCTGAAGATGTTTCTTACGACTATGTAAGGACAGCCATTGTGTCCTGTAAAGAGTTTTTATCTCTTTTCCCTGAATATAAAGACCGCTTTGGGATAGAAGTTCGTTATAAAAACAAATTAACAAATGTTTTGACCGGAAAATCCATTGACTTTGACGGGACAATATCAAAAGAGCAATTTGAGAGTTCTTTTCCTAACGGCAACGATAAATATATTCGCCTACCAAACGGCAGATATCTTGTACCGGGAGAATCTATGGCCTGGTATGAAGCTTTTAGCAAGCGTGAAAACGGCGGTTTTAATTATAGCAAAGCAGCTGCAGAACAAGTAAAATGGAAAAATTCGCATTTAAATGCAAACACGCCGACAAACTATTTTCGCATTGGTATTACGAACAAAGAAATGTATAACGAAGAGGGTTTGTTCGGATATGGTATATCAACATCGCAAGTAGGAACAGTTGTTTCGGCAAGCCGCTTTACTCAAGATAACTTCAAAAGACTTATCCTTCACGAATTTAGCCATGTTTTTGAAGCTACTCCGGATGAAAGAAGCAATATAACCGACACAAAATACGGAGTACACTGCGCAACAAAAGGTTGTATAGGCAGAGATGTTGCTTTTGCTCCTCTGGAGGCAGCAAATAAACCCAAGCTTTTTTGCGATCAATGTATTGAGTCTATGAGAGCATATCTCGGAAAAGTTATTAAAAATGAACGCACACCAAATAATCAAACCAATGTTGTTGATTCTTCTCAAGAATTACCGCCAAACACAGAAGCAAACGATGAATTTAAGCAACTATGGCGCACTTTTGCTAAAAACATTGCTCAAAAGATGAAATGGCAATATGAAGAAGATGAAAAAGATGTCAACTTTAGAGCTAAACTAAAAACTGAAGACGGTGCGTGCACTTTTGTTAATGCGTCTTCGAAAAACAATGTTTCTTTGAGCGCAAAAGACAAAAACGGTAAGTCGAAAATTCCTGATATGGTTGTTTTCAAGGAATTAGTGGCAAAAGCTAAAAAAGACAACAAGACCATTTCTTTCGGTAATATAAAATCACCGGAATTTAAGGCAAGACTGTTGGCCGCTGCTATGACATCTAATCCGCCGGTAAAAACTATCGGAGCTCCTGAGCTTAATGATGAGTTTTTGAACTCTATTGAAAATCAAACTGCTATGTTGCTTAAAACATTGCAAAATAAACAGCAGTTTAGAAATAATGATACTGAGGAAGAGAATCCAGAAAATAAAAATTTAAAACCTTATGAAAAAACTAAAAATGAGCGAAAACGCGTTCTTGAGGCAAAAGCAAAAACAAAAAACATCAGCCCGATGGAACAAGCTGAGTTAAATTATATATATTTTTTGAACGAACGCAAAGAGGCTTTAGAATCGGCTAGAAAAAGAACCGGTAGCAATGAAGATTCACGCTCTGTAGAGCATGTAAAAACAACCGGCTTGCCTAAAGAAGATTATAGATTTAATGATAAAAAAAATAGAGAATTTAGCGGGTGGAAGCTGCATTTAGATGTTGTACCAAACCGCAACCATCCGACGACCAAAGCTGTATCAGAATTTTTGGAAAGACTGGAAGTTTCTCATAAAATCGCCAGTGGAGGAGATAATGGAAAAGGTATGACTATTTATGTCGGCGGATATGATGATGCTGTTTGTTTGGCTGAAGAAATAAACTCACGCTTTGGTAAAAATATTGCCGAACCACCGCTTTATACCGATCAAAAAGGTGAAGAAACAGATATTAACAAAATTACTACCGGAAGATTTTATTTACAAGATATCTTTCAGACACAATATCCTCGCTCTTCAATAAAAGGTCTTTGCCCCGCAGACTATGGCTCTTTAAGCGACGCAAACATGGAAAACATTGTTGTTGCCTTGGCTAAAAAAGAGGGTTTGATTGACAGCAATTATGTCAGACAACATGTTTCTAATACCGATTTTCACGATCATTACATTGTTACCAATATAGAGTCTTATTGCGCTCACAAGTTTTATCAAAAGCACTTAGGAGAGTTTTATTGCGGACAAGATGTCGAAAAATTTGAAAAAGAAATTTTCGGTGATGCTATTCCTCCAAAAGGGTCTAAAGAAAGAGAAAAATGGGATGATATTGCAACAAGATATGCTAATGTATTGGAAACAGAAAACCCAAGATGTATTGAAAGTATGAAAGCAATAAAACAAAACTACACCCCTATTGACTTTAGTAAAGCGCCTGTGCGTGTTAGTTTCAATCAAAGACCGAGCGGAAGAGTTTCTTAAAAATCAGTGAGCTTCGGTCCAAGTGTTTCCAACACCTGCTTCGGCCTTAAACTCAACCGAGGAATCGACAATATTTTCCATGTATTGTTTAATTATGGACAAGGCTTCATCAACTTCGTTTTCCGGTGCTTCAAAAACAAGTTCGTCATGTACTTGAAGTAACATTTTGGTTTTTAGCCCGCGATTTGTTATCTCAGCTTCAATTTTGTTCATCGCAAGCTTGATGATGTCGGCGGCACCGCCTTGAATTGGAGCGTTGATAGCTGCTCTTTCAGCATTTGCTACAAGGCGTTTGTTGGAATCGTTAATACCTAAAACAGAGCACTTGCGTCCAAAAGGTGTTTCCACAAAGCCGTTAGCGTGAGCAAAAGCTATTGTTTTATCCATATAAGCTTTAATTTCGGGCATTTGTTCAAAATAAGCGTCAATATAAGCCTTGGCTTCGGCCGGTGTCGAGTTGATGTTTTTAGACAATCCGAAAGCAGATATTCCGTAAACCACACCAAAGTTAATAGCTTTGGCTTGACGACGCAGATTTGCGTCAACACTTTCAGGTTTTACGCCAAAAATATGTGATGCGGTAGCAGTATGAACATCTATACCATCTGCAAAAGCTTGTTTAAGCTTTTTGACATCGGCGACATCGGCTAACAAACGCAATTCTACCTGCGAATAATCACAAGAAATAAGCTTGTGACCTTCTTTGGCTATAAAACATGAGCGAATTTTTTTACCCATTTCGCTTCTGATGGGAATGTTTTGCAAATTAGGGTTATTTGAAGCAAGTCTTCCGGTGTTGGCTACGGTTTGCGCATAGGTTGTATGAACCCTCCCCTCTTTATCAATCAAAGAAAAAAGAGAATCTGTATAGGTTGATTTTAATTTACTGATTTCTCGCCATTGCAATATTTTTGATGCCAGCTCTTCGCCCTCTTCGGCTAAAATTTCTAAAACTTCGGCCCCGGTTGCCCAAGCACCTGAAGCTGTCTTTTTGCCTTTTAATCCTTTTTTTATGAACAAAATTTCGCCAATCTGTTTGGGTGACCCGATATTAAACTCTTCGCCGGCAATTGCAAAAATCTCTTTTTCAATATCTTTCATCTCTTTATCAAACCAAACGCTTAATTCTCTTAGCGAAGACGAATTTATTTTTACACCTCGACATTCCATATTGAACAGTGTTTTTACAAGTGGCCTGTCAAAAGTTTCATAAACAGATGTTTTACTCTCGGAAATAAGATTTTGTTTTAAGGTATCGTGCAATCGATAGACATAATCAGCTTGTTCGCACATATAATTTTTTAAAACTTCGGTTTCTAAGGCAGAAAGCTCAATTTTATTTTTGCCGGTTCCTTGAATATCATCAAGTTTTGGCAAATCATCATCAAAATATACCTTGGCAAGCGTGTTTATATCGTGAGCATGTTCCGAGCTTGATAAACAATAAGACATTACCGAAATATCATCATAAGGCTCGAAATTGACAGCACCATAATATTTGGCAATAAAATGCATACTGTTTTTGATATTAGCACCGATTTTTAAGGTCGATTTGCTTTCAAAAAGCGGTTTCAGATATTTTTCAAACTGATGTTTACTTATTTGTTTAGCCGGTGTGGTAACGGAAAATAAATCATCGCTTTGTGATGATGATTTTAACGGAATATAGTAACTTTCGCCGAAATCCGAAGAGACTGCCAAACCTATCATATCATCAAAAATATAGTTTGGTCCGGTACTTATAACCGAAACGGCCATTTTGGATGATTTTTTTATACTTGCGACAAGTTGTTTTAAACCTTCTTCATCATCAATAAGATGATATTGTTTTTTTGTTTCTTGCGCAACATCAAGATTTTCAACCGTTGAACAGCGTTCTACAAGCCATTTTTCCGCTCTGTTTTTTAATGAATTGAAGCCATATTTATCAATAAATTTGTGCATTTTGTCAGCATCAGGGCACTTGCAATGAAAACTTTCTATATCCAAATCAACCGGTACATCATTTTTCAAAGTTACCAGTTTCAATGAAATGCGTGCATTTTCGGCATTATCTATCAATGTTTGCCGGCGCTTTTCTTGTTTTATCTCATGAGCGTGTTCCAAAATACCTTCTAAAGAGCCGAACTCTTCAACCAACTGGGCCGCCGTTTTAGGACCTATCCCAGCCACACCCGGAACATTGTCTATGCTGTCACCTGACAGAGCTTGAACATCGACAACCTTGTCGGGATATACGCCAAATTTTTCTTTTACATCTTCGGGAGTAAAAAATTTGTCTTTCATCGGATCATAAAATTCGACATTAGGACGAATCAGCTGCATTAAGTCTTTATCGCCGGAAACAACTACCACCTCTAAACCCTTGGCTAAAGCTTTTTCGGTATAGGTGGCAATCAGGTCATCAGCCTCATAGCCTTCCATTTCCAAATGATTTATGTTTAAGACATCAACAGCCTCGCGGATTATGGGAAATTGAGGAATAAGCTCTTCCGGGGTTTCTTTGCGAGTTCCTTTATAGTCGGCAAAAATTTGATTTCTGAAATTTTGACGCTTGGCGTCGAACAAAACCAAACAATAGTCGCAAGGAATCTTGGTTGTAAGCTTTAAAAACATATTGGTAAAGCCATAAACAGCATTTACAGGCACTCCTTCGGGAGATGTTAACGGCGGAAGCCCGTAAAAAGCCCTGAAAATGTATCCTGAACCATCAATCAGACATATTTTTTGCGACATATTTTATTCCTTAAAAATCTTTAATGTTTTGAATATATAACCTTTTTGATTTTTAGCCAATAATTAAAAAGAATTTACCCAATTAAAATTTTATTTAACCTTTTTGTTTTATTATATCTTAGAACATTCTTATGAAAGGGCAAAAAGTGGTTAAAAGATCTAAAAAATCATCCTTAAAAAAGCGTAAAACATCAAAGAAAAAGAAAATAGGCTTGATGAAATATATTAAATTGGCCGGAATCGTTGCAATACCGGTAGTTTTATATATTGCGTATTGTATAATCACTTTGCCGAATATGAAAGAAGCGATTAACCGAACAAGATTGCCGGCAACTACCGTGTTGGCCGAAAACGGCAATGAAGTTCAAAGTTTCGGAACGGTTTATTCTGAATTTGTACCGGCAGAAGATTTGCCCCAATATCTTGTTGATGCAATTGTTTTTACCGAAGATAAGCGTTTTTATAATCATTTCGGTTTTGACATTATCTCTTTTACTCGCGCCATGATAACCAATCTTTTTGCCGGCAGATATGCTCAAGGCGGAAGCACAATCACTCAACAAGTTGCTAAAAATCTGTTCCTTACCAACAAAAAGACCATAAACCGTAAGGTTCAAGAGCTTCTTTTGGCTTTTTGGCTCGAACACAAGTTTAATAAAGAACAAATTTTGTCGCTGTACTTGAACAGAGTTTATTTCGGGCATGGAGCTTATGGAATCGAGGCCGCTTCACAAAAATATTTTCAAAAAACCTCTCGAGATGTAAACATATTAGAAAGTGCTATTTTAGCCGGTATGCTGAAAGCTCCGTCAAGATATAATCCTATTCGCTCAAAAGAAGATTCTTTGGCTCGAGCAAATGTTGTATTAAAAATTATGCACGAAAACAACTTATTATCCGACAGCGATTTGGAGCGCGTGAAAAAAATGCCTTTAGGCAAAGGAAAAGAAGTTAAAGTAAAAAACGGCGCTTATTTTGCGGACTGGGCCTTGAGTGAAATCAATGATCATATCGGCGAGAAGGAAGCTGATATCTATGCTATAACCACTTTAGATCAAGATTTACAGGAAAAAGCATCTAAAATACTGCGTGAAGAAATTGAAAAAGCTAAAGATTTTAATGTAACAAACGGCGCTGTTCTGGTAATGGATTACACCGGTGCTATAAAAGCCATGGCCGGCGGAATCGACTATTTTGACAGTCAATTTAACAGAACAACTCAAGCTTTGCGTCAACCGGGCTCTGCTTTTAAGCTTTTTGTTTATCTGACCGCTATTCAAAAAGGCTTTACGCCTGATGATATTATATCTGACAAGCCGATAAAAATTGAAGATTGGCAGCCCAAAAACCATGATGGCAGAGTTTATGGCGATGTTTCTTTAAGAACAGCTTTTGCACAGTCATTAAATTTGGCAACAGTGCGATTAGCTAAAGATATCGGCGTCAGCAACATCGTAAAAACAGCTAAAAAATCAGGAATTACCACTCCTTTGGATAATGATTTATCTTTGGCCTTGGGAACATCAGGTGTAAAAATGATAGATATGGCTAGAGCCTACACCTCTATTGCTAACGGTGGTTTTTCGGTTTGGCCTTATAGCGTAAAAGAAATTTATACCAATGACGGATTTCAATTATATCAGAGAAACCCCTCGGAAAAAGTAAGAATTTTTACGGAAAAAGAGGTAGATTATACGCGAAAATTATTGCGCGAGGTATTAAAAACCGGCACAGGAAGATATGCTCATTTCGGAAAAGAAGTTTTCGGCAAAACCGGAACTTCTCAAGACAATCGAGACGCTTGGTTTGTAGGGTTTGATGAAAATAAAATTTGCGTTGTTTGGGTGGGTAATGACGATAACTCTCCAATGCAAGGTATTTACGGTTCGGGACTGCCGGCTCGTATATGGAAAAAAATTATGCAATAACAAATTAAAAATTAGTGCTTTTAGTTTGTAAAATATTATATATAATAACGAAAAATAATAAAATAAAGGAATAATTAAATGACACAAAAACCTGTAATGCTACTTATTTTGGACGGATGGGGTTATCGTGAAGAAAAAACTCCGGATAATGCTATTGAAAACGGAAACACTCCTAATTGGCACAGATTATTAAACGAGTGTCCGCATAGTTTAATCGAAACTTCCGGTTTAGCCGTCGGCCTTCCGGACGGACAAATGGGAAATTCTGAAGTAGGTCACACCAATCTGGGCGCCGGTCGTGTAGTTATGCAAGATTTACCTAAAATCGATTTGGCTATAAAAGACGGATCTTTAGCAAATAATCCTATTTTGCTTGATATGATTAACACTTTGAAATTAAATAAAAAATCCTGTCATTTGATGGGTTTAATGTCTCCCGGTGGCGTTCATTCTATGCAAAATCACATTGTGGCTTTGGCAAAAATTATTTCATCTGCCGGCGTTAAAGTAAAAATTCACGCCTTTTTGGACGGCCGTGATACACCTCCTTCTTCTGCCGAAGGTTATTTAGCTCAGCTTTCTAACGAAATAAAAGGTTTGAACGGTGTTGAGATAGCCACTATCGAAGGTCGTTTTTATGCCATGGACAGAGATAAACGCTGGGATAGAGTGGAACTGGCTTATAACAACTTAGTTATGGCTGACGGAAAACGCTTTGCAACAGCTGATGAAGCCATTAAAGATTCTTACAAAAACAAAGTTACCGATGAATTTGTGTTGCCGGTGGTAATCGGAGATTATAACGGTATGGAAGATGGTGACGCTGTTTTGATGGCTAATTTTAGAGCTGATAGAGCTCGCGAGATTCTTTATGCCTTGGCCGATAGCGAATTTACCGGTTTTGAACGCAAGAAAATCGTTAAATTGTCAAATAGTGTGGGAATGACGGAATATTCGGTTGACCATAACCGTTTTATGAAAACAATCTTTCCTCCGGAGGCTTTGGTTAACATCTTGGGCGAAGTTGTGGCTAATAACGGCTTGACACAACTTCGAATCGCCGAAACAGAAAAATATGCTCATGTAACTTTCTTCTTTAATGGCGGAGAAGAAAAAGAGTTTAAGGGTGAAGAAAGAATATTGATTGCCAGCCCTAAGGTTGCAACTTATGACTTGAAGCCGGAAATGAGTGTTTATGAGGTTACCGAACAATTGGTAAAAGCTATTGAAGACAAACGCTTTGATGTAATTGTTTGTAACTTTGCCAATGGCGACATGGTCGGACACACAGGAATTATGGATGCAGCCTTAAAAGCTGTTGAGGCTGTCGATATTTGTTTGGGCAAAGTTGAGCAAGCCATAAAAAATGTCGGCGGTGTTTTGATTATTACTGCGGATCATGGTAACGCCGAAAAAATGGTCGATGAAAAAACAGGACAACCATATACTGCTCATACGGTAGGAAAAGTTCAAGCTGTTTTGGTTAATGATAAATCCGGTGTTAAGACAATGAATGATGGTTGTTTGGCTGATATTGCGCCAACCATGCTTGATTTGTTAAACATTGAGCAACCTATTGAAATGACAGGAAAATCTTTATTAAAAAGGTAAAAAATGAACTTTTGGACAGCATTTAAATACAGTGTTCTGACTGCGGTGGTTTTCACTTGGTGTTCTACCACCGCCAATGCTGTTCAAGTTTCTGACAAGCACTTAAAAGAGGTTGAGCAGCAAGTTTTTGAAAAAAGCATGGAACACAAAAAACTTCAAGCGCAAGCAACCCAAATTTCTATGGAGCTGTCAGAAGTTAACCGAATGATGATTCAAACAGCTAAAAATTTGCAAAACAACGAAGAAAAGTTGTCTGATATGGAAAGGCAGTTAGTTGTTTTAGAAAAAAAATTAGCAGAATTAGAAACTTCTTTTTCTAAAGATAATGCTCATTTGATAAAAACACTTACTTCTTTACAAAATTTGGCCATGCGACCCACAGAATCTCTGCTTGTTCAACCCTTAAAACCTGTTGATGTTATACGAAGCGCAATGATTTTGAGAGAAACAATTCCTCATCTTGAATCAAACGCCGGAACGCTAAGAAAAGAACTTCTTGCTATAAAAGACAAGAAAAATCAAATAGAAAATCAAATAAAGCAAATATCCAAACAGAAAAAGGTTATGAGCGAAGAGCAAAAGCGCATAAGTCTGCTGTTAAAAAAGAAATTTAATCTGCGTAATTTGGTTGAGATTAAATCGGAAAAGGCAAAGAAAAATGTAGATAAATTAGCCTCACAAGCTCAAGATTTGCGTGATTTATTGGCAAAATTGGAAAAACAGCGACTGGAAAAAGAAAAACAGGAACGAGAGAGAAGGCAAAGAGAAGCTGAAGAACGCAGAAAGTTAGAGGAAAAACAATCAGATGACTTGATTAAATCTAAATCAACAGGTATAACTAATGTAGTATCCGGCTTTGAAAAAGCCAAGGGTTCTTTACCTCTTCCGGCTCGCGGACAAATTATTACAAAATACGGAGAACAAAAGGCTCGAGGTATTCTTGCTAAGGGAATTACCATAGCCTCAAGAAATCAGGCTCAGGTTGTTTCTCCTTTTGACGGTAATGTAGTGTTTAGCGGTCCTTTCAGAGGTTATGGAAATATGATTATTATTGAACACGGCGATGGCTACTTGTCTTTATTGTCCGGTTTTGAAACCGTTAATGTGAAATTAGGACAAATGCTGTTGGCCGGTGAGCCGATAGCTCAGATGCCTGTTGAGGGAAAAAGCGAACTTTATGTAGAAATCAGAAAAAACAATCAGCCGATAAATCCTGCGGCCTGGTTCAAAATATAAAATGTTAGGAATGTAAAATGTTAAAAAAACTTTTTTTAGTTATTTTGTTATCTTCTTTTGTTGCTTCAAATGCTTTGGCTAAAGAAACTAAAAAAACTGAAGAAGAAGTGAACTCCTATGAATTGCTAAACCTGTTCGCTGAGGTTATGGAAAGAGCAAAAGCTACTTATGTTGAGGAAATCAGTGATAAAAAGCTTATAGAATCGGCTATTAACGGAATGTTGGTAGCTTTGGACCCTCACTCAAGCTATCTTGATGAAAAAGATTTTAAATATATGACAGAGCAAACCAGCGGCAAATTTGGCGGCTTGGGTATTGAAATAACTATGGACCAGGGGTTGGTAAAAATTATATCTCCTATTGATGATACCCCTGCTTTTAGAGCCGGATTAAAAGCCGGTGACTATATCACTAATATTGACGGTGAAACTATTATCGGTATGACCTTAAACGAAGCTGTCGATAAAATGCGTGGAAAACCGGGAACCAAAGTAAAACTTACAATCAGACGCGTTAACGAAAAACCTTTTGAAGTTACTATAAAAAGAGAAGAAATAAAAACACAGTCTGTTAAAATTGATGTTAAAGATGACGATGTTTTGTATGTCAGAATCAGCTCTTTTTCTGAGGATGTAGATAAAGATATTAAGAAAAAATTTGAAGAAGAATCAAAAAAACGCAAAAAACCTTTTAAGGGTATTGTGTTAGATGTAAGAAACAATCCAGGTGGACTTTTGGATCAAGCTATCGGCGTTTCCGAACTATTCTTAAACCAAGGTGAAGTTGTTTCAACCAGAGCTCGCAATGAAGAAGATACCTTACGCTATTCGGCAAAAGGAAGCGATATCACCAACGGATTGCCTATCGTTGTTTTGATAAATAACGGTTCGGCATCTGCCTCGGAAATTGTTGCCGGCGCTTTACAAGATCATAAACGAGCAGTTATTATAGGCGAAAAATCTTTTGGAAAAGGCAGTGTTCAAACAGTTGTTCCGTTGGGTAATCATGGAGCTATGCGCCTGACAACAGCCAGATATTATACACCTTCAGGCAAGTCTATTCAGGCTAAGGGTATTGAACCAGATATCGTTGTACATCCTGCAAAAATCGAAGAATTTACAAATGAATACGGTTTTAGCGAAGCTGAATACACCAATGCCTTAAAGAATGAAAATGAAACCGAAAATAAGAACAAAAAGAAAGATGCAAAAAAAGAAAATAAAGATACTGAATGGCGTAAAGATTATCAATTATCTCGCGCGGTTGATTTGGTAAAAGCGCTTAATGTTTATTCTGTTTCTAAATAAGGAGTTTATTTGAATTGAGTAAAGATCTGGAAAAATATGATAAGCTTGTAGTCTTTTTGTTGGTTTTTGCCGCCTTTGTTTTTGCAATAGGATGGTGGTTTGCTGAAGAAAAAAGCGCACCCCAGTACTCTTCAAAAATAGACAAGCTTATGTTTGATAAGGACAATAAATCTCCAAGATTGGTACTAACTCTACCGGATAAACTTGAACCGAGAGATAAAAACAAAGTTAATGATATTGAAGTTGATGTGTTTGCTGATATTGTTTCTTCAAACAAAAAGGATGACGAACTTGATGACGAGTTCTTCTCTGTAGAGAGACTTCTTATGAATGTTCCCAATATTTTTAATCTCCCGAACAGAAAACAAACATCCAAACTTAAAAATGTTTCGATAAAAGAAGATTTGACCGAGCAAACAAAGAGCGGTTTGCTTTTGCCTGTTATATCTGCCAACGGAGAAAAACCTTGGGAAGAATATGGTAACTTTGTTACAACACAGCCTAACTTTAAGAAAATTGCTTTGGTTATATCAGGAAGCGGACAAGATGAAAAAACATCTAAAAAAATGTATAAAATTTTTAATTCTGAAGTTTCTATGAGTTTTTCGCCTTATACGGTTAACAAAAAATCAAACATTTCAGAAGCCAGAGAATTTGGCCATGAAACATATATTGATTTGCTTTTATCTTCAAAAGATTTTCTAAAAGAAGACAGCGGACCGATGTCTTTGGTAAAAAACATAAAAATCAATGATGCTTTAAACATTTTGAGAGACATATTGAATACTAAAACACCTGTTGGCGGGGTTGTCATTCGTGACGGTTTGGCAAACGAAGACAATAAAACTATTTTGACAACTTTATTGCAAGAGATAAAGAACAGAGGTCTTTTAGTTATTGACGCTACATCATCTAAAACCGTTTCTTCAATTGAAATCGAAGGCTTGCCGCGACAAGTTGCAGATGTGGTTATTGATAAAGATATGAAAATTGATGAGATTGATAACGCTTTGAAAAAAGCCGAAACAATCGCTTTTAATAAAGGACAGGTGTTGATTGTATCAGACCCTAAACCCGTGGCTTTAGTGGCTTTATATAAATGGATAGATACTTTTTCGCCTCAGGTTTCGTATGAGGAATCTAAAAATATAAATATTACAAAACCCTTTGCTTTAGTCCCTCTTTCTAACATAGTGGTTGAATAAATGACTGATAAATACAGAAAAAATGTTGGCGTTATTGTTTGTAAAAAAGGAAAAGTTCTTCTTTGTGCCAGAGCTGATTCTTTCGGTTATCAATGGCAATTTCCTCAAGGAGGAATAGAAGAAGGCGAAGATCTGGTTAAAGCTGCTAAAAGGGAGCTTTATGAGGAAACAGGTATAACAAATATAAAGCTTATTAAAAAAATGCCGTTTTCCATTAAATATGATTTTCCTGATGGTTATAATAGTATCTACGAATTTAAGGGACAAGATCAATCTTGGGTTTTATTTGAATTTTTGGGTGATGATAACGATATAAAATTTGATATAGACCCTAACTGTGTTGAATTTAAGGATTTTAAATGGAGTGACATAGATATTGCTCCTAAAGAAATAATCTATTTTAAGAAAGATGTTTATAAAAAGGTTGTTGAATATTTTAAGCCGTTTGTTGAGAATATAAAATAATGGAAAAATTTGAAAAAGAACGCCAATTTGTTTTAGATTTAGCTAAACAAGGTATTGATATTAACTTAAATCTTAATTCAAAGCAGAGAAAATATATTAAAAATCTGTTGCTTTTTGCTTTAATGAACGCTTCTTCAAATACAACCGTTACAGACAGAAATTTTATAAAGTTAGTAAACAAGCTTTTTAAGACTTATCTGGTAAAAATAATAAAAGAATCTCTTGATGATGACGATGATGAAGACTGGGAAGCCGCTATAAGTGTAGAATTAAACAAAATTATAGCCAGCGACAACTTAAAAGCCTTGGCTGATATGCAAGAAATCTTTACACCATCGCAAATATTTTCTTTTCTGAAAAAATATACCAAAGGTGTTTCTCAAAGAGATTTGATAGAAAAAATGAGAGCTCTTCGAGAAGCTAAGTCAAATTATAGAGAAACTCCTGAAGAAACAAAAAAACGCGAAAGAAATCAAAGAGAATATTCTTTGATGCTGGAAAGACAAAGATTGATGGAAAGAAGCAGAGGTTCAAGATCAAGAGGTTAGTTTTATTCTACACTTTCTATAAGACGATCTAGATCTTCTCGTTCAGCTTCTTTATAGCCTTTGGTTTCTTCTTTTACCATCGTATCTGTTGTTTTTTTCACTTTTGGCTGTGAAAGTTTTTCAAATAAAATCAAAGATTCGTCTTTTTCTTCTTTTTTAGGTTCTTTTTTCTCTGAATCTGCTTCATCAAATGATAATGTTTGATCTTTTATCAGTTTCAAGGTTTCTTGCGGTATCATATTTTCCAGAGGTTTTGCAAAACTTCCGGCAATATTGTAATATTTTGATTTTGATAACAATTCAGGCTGTTTATCGTTTGGAATTATCCAGCTTATCATTATGTTGCACAAAATTATGAGTAAGAAGGCTCGAACTATTCCAAAAAACAAACCTAAAAATCTATCCAAACCGTTTAATTTGCTGGTTCGTATTTTTCCGACAATACTGGATGTTGTATATATCCAAATAACAAAAAACAGAACAAACAAAACAAAAGATGTGATAATTCCGGCAATAATTCCGCTAGATATAAACTTTTTAGCCAGAGGTAAACAAACAGGTAACGCATAAATAATTACAACTGTTGACAATACCCATCCGACAATGGATAAAACTTCTTTAATCAACCCGCGATTGAGCGCTATCAAAGCGGAAATTATAACTATTCCTAAAATTGCGTAATCTAAATTGTTTAAATTGTACATCTTGTTTCCTAATCAAATAAATTTCTCAATCGTTGAACATTTCCAAATTCATGAATGTTCAAATCTATATTAAACTTCTTATCATTTGTACGGCTCTGGGGCATAATTGCACTTGAAAAACCGAGTTTTTTAGCTTCTTTTAAGCGTAATGACGGTTGTGAAACAGCCCTAATCTCACCGGATAACCCTATTTCGCCAAAAATAACCATATCAGCCGGAAGTGGCTTGTTGTTTAGCGAAGAAATAACTGCCAAGGCTACGGCTAAATCAGCTGCCGGTTCGGATATACGCAAACCTCCGGCAATATTTAAGTAAACATCCTGAGAGCTTAAATTTATTCCGCATCGAGCTTCCAAAACAGCCAAAACCATCGCTAATCGGTTAGAATCCCACCCTACAACAGCTCTTTTAGGGCTGGAATAACCTGTCGGACTGACCAAAGCTTGTATTTCTACCAAAACAGGTCTGGATCCCTCTACACCGGCAAAAACGCATGAGCCTGAAATATTTCCCTGTCTTTCTGCCAAAAACAAGGCTGACGGGTTAGCTACTTCAACCAATCCCTTGTCTTGCATTTCAAAAACACCTATTTCATCGGTTGCTCCATATCGGTTTTTGACAGCTCTTAATATTCTGAAATGGTGCCCTCTTTCGCCTTCAAAATACAAAACCGTATCTACCATATGTTCTAATACTCGAGGACCAGCTATTTCGCCTTGTTTGGTAACATGCCCTACCAAAAACAAAGTAAAACCCTTTCTTTTGGCAAGTTTTATCAATTCATAACTGCAAGCTCTTACTTGAGCAACACTTCCCGGAGTTGATTCAACCTCGTCTAAATACATTGTTTGAATAGAATCGATAATAACAACAGAGGCTTTTGATTTTTCTAAGGTTGCTATAATATCTTTGATATCTGTACAAGAAGCTAAATTGACCGGAGATTGCTCCAAACCCAATCTTTTGGCTCTAATTCTTACCTGATCTATCGCCTCTTCTCCGGAAATATAGTAAACTTCGGGTTTTTGAGGTAAATCAGCAACTTTTGCGCAAGCTTGAAGCAAAAGAGTTGATTTTCCTATTCCCGGATCGCCTCCGACAAGAATGACCGAACCAGAAACCAAGCCTCCGCCGCAAACTCGGTCTAATTCTTTTATATTGGTAGATAACCTGTCTAGCTTTTCTTGAGCGCCGTTTAATGAAACAAATTCTATTTCTTTGCCTTTGCGCTTATTATAATTTATATTGGAAAAACCACCGCCACCGGTTATTTCCTCAATTATAGTGTTCCATTCACCACAAGAATCGCATTTTCCCTGCCATTTTGGATAAACGCTTCCGCAATTTTGACAAACAAACTGTTTAAGTTCTTTTTTTGACAAGCTTATGCTCCTGTTTTTATAGGTCCTTGAGATTTTCCATTGATGAACTGAACAACATAAGGATTTTCTGTTTCATCCATTTCCTTTACGGTGCCTTGCCATATAATTTCTCCCTTGTATAGCATAGCCACCCTGTCAGCAATTTTTCTAACTGAAGCCATATCATGAGTAATGGTTAAACCGGTAGCACCTAATCCTTTTACAGATTCAACTATCAAATCGTTAATTACATCGGCCATAATAGGATCTAAACCGGTTGTCGGCTCATCAAAAAAGATTATTTCCGGTTTTGATATAATCGCTCTGGCTAAACCTACTCTCTTTTGCATACCGCCGGACAATTCTGCCGGTGACAGATCGGCGACCTCAGGATCTAACCCCACCGAACGCAAAACTCTGATTGCCTCATTTTTAGCGTCTTTTTTGCTGTATCCTTTGTTTTCTAACAAATCAAAAGCAACATTTTCCCAAACACTCAAACTGTCAAACAATGCTCCGCCCTGAAAAAGCATACCCATTTTTGAATGAAGCTCTTCTTTTTCGTTCTCTTGTATTCCGACAACCTCTTTATCATCAACTAAAATAGAACCTTCTTCCGGCGTTAAAAGACCTTGGATACATTTAATAAGAACCGATTTACCTGTTCCTGATCCGCCGATTACAACTAAAGATTCGCCTTTTTTTACATCTAAGGTTACACCGCGAAGAACTGTTTTCTTGCCAAAAGATTTATATACATTTGTTAGTTTTATTTTTGTTTCTGTCATTGTTTTTTCCTTATTTTGAGAAGAAAAGTTCTGTAACAATGTAGTTAAAGATTAAAATTAAAATAGATGAAGAAACCACAGCATTGGTTGTAGCTGTTCCCACGCCTTGCGCACCACCTCGAGATTTGTATCCGTTATAACAGCCCATCAGCGAAATAATAAAACCAAAAACAGCTGCTTTTACGACACCTGTTGTAATATCCAAGGCTTCTAAATCATTTAATGTGGCATTTATGTAGTTTGACGCATTAAAACCAAGTTTGTAAACACCTACAACATATCCGCCAAAAATACCTATAATATCACCGATTAAAACCAATATAGGCATAACAATTAAGCCGGCCCAAATTCTTGGGGCTACCAAATATTTGAAAGGGTTAGTAGAGAGAGTTGTTAAAGCATCTATTTGCTCGGTAACTCGCATTGTTCCTATTTCGGCCGCCATAGCAGCACCTATTCTGCCGGCAACCATAAGAGCTGATAAAACAGGAGCTAATTCTCTGGTAACAGAGATTAAAACAACGCTGGCAACCATACTTTCTGCTCCCACAGAAGCAAATCCTGAATAACTTTGCAAGGCAATTACCATACCGGCAAATATTGTTGTTAATCCGACAACAGGCAGAGAGTAAAAACCCATATCCATTATCTGACGCCACAAATTATTGCAATAAAATGGCGGAGTAAAACAGTTATATATGGATTGAGCAATAAAAACAAAAAGTTCGCCAACCTTGAACATAAAGCCTACCAATGGTGTTCCCTGGCGACGCAAAAACTTCTCTACTTTTCGTAAAAACAACATGTTAACCATCCTAGCTTAAATTATATTTTGTATTTATATTAAAATGTTGAGCATAATAAATCAACCGCGATTTTCAAATCCTCACAGCAAACTTAACATAGCCAAAACTTTTGATGGCGCAGAAACTTCAAAAGGATTCAGATAAAACATAGGAATTTTTATTCCTTCTAAATCATATTCTTCTTTTTGAGGTATTCTTTCAATTTTTTCGTCTGTTAGCTTAATAATTAAGTCGACTTTTGTTTCTTTTTGGTGTTTGAACTTTACAATACCAACCCCTCTTACCTCTAATAGACCTTTTATGGTTTTGGGAGTTGAGGCTATGATTTTTGTTCTTTTTTTGCTTATTTCGGTTCTATCATCACTTATAAGTTTTGCTGAAAACAATGTAATAAGCCTTAATGCAAGATCTGATTTACCTGATCCAGAATCTCCTAATAATAACACACCTTTTGACTTTATGTTGATACAGGTTGCATAAATGTTTTGGCTCATTTTATTGTCTCCAACCTACTTTCTTTTTCTGAAGAAAATACATCTATTATAAAAAGTCGCCCTGTTTCATGTGGAACAATTTGTATTTTTATAACATCTTTAGGAAGCCAATTTCCTGCATTTTCAGGCCATTCGATAAGATTTATTCCGCTGTATAAAGACTCTTCAAAACCTAGCTCAAAAACCTCGTCAGGATTTTTTAGACGATACAAATCATAGTGATATATTTCACCTTTTGATGAAGAATAGGTTTGAACCAAGGTAAATGTGGGGCTTGGAACATCTTCAACATCACAAAGCTTTTGGATAAAAGCCCGGGCAAAAACGCTTTTTCCCATGCCTAAAGTGCCATATAAAGCAAAAACATCTTTTTTCTTTGCTATTTGAGCAAATTGTTCAGCTAGGACTATGGTATCTTCTTCTGTATTACAGATTATTTTTTTTTGCATTATTTTACCTAGAAATACTTAGACCAAACCGACTTTTTGGGGACTTTTGGTTTTATAACTTTAATATTTGCTTTTCTGTTTTTAATTTTTTGCCAATCCCAAGGCATATAAAATTTACCTTGCCATAAACCGCGTTTGTTCAAGGCTGCTTGATTTTGGTAAGCTGAATATATTGCCGTTTGTCTTGTATCGGCAACTGCCCATCCCGCATTTACAATTGCTGCGCCTATATCATATTGCCCCAACATACAAACACCGGTCATTAGACCTGATTTGTCTTCGGCTATAATATGGCATTTTACTTGATGATTACTCAACCAACTGCTTAACCAAGCTATTGATTGTTGACCGCAACGATATCCTCGACCAGAACCATCGGCGCAAGTTTGAGATATCTCCGGAGATGCAACACCAAACAGTTTTACTACTCTACCGGCTACAGTTAAAGTATCTCCTTGAACGACATTGGAATATCCGTTTATATAAGGATAATCCATTGGATTAAACTGTCTTTTCTCTTTCTTTTTAGGTTTTGGTAAAAAGTTTTCAAGAATAATCGGGTGTTCGTCTTCACCTATTAGATTAACAACGCCTTCTTTGTTGTTGTTTTCACTTGTGTTTTCACTCTCGACGTCTTCAACATCTATTATTTCAGGCATATCTATTTGAGGATTAATAATATTTTCTGATGAAGATTCATTATGTTGTCCGAAAAATGATTTTAGGTTATGACCTATATTATTTATGCCACCATTAAAAGATCCTATGGCATACAATACAAAGAGTGTTATAAGAACAAAAACCAATAAAGATGGTAAACATCCCATAGCTCGCCAAGCCATTCTTGCAAAAACATATAATATAACCAAGCCAAGAATTAACCCGATAAAACCTCCGCACTGCAGAATCATGCTATTGCTTTGTGTTCCGAATCCGCCCATTAAAATAAAAATCAAGGCTACCGAACCATATATAAATCTCTTTATAAAACTCATGAAATCTCTCTAGTTTGTTTAGTTAATCCAAATAATGAGTTTATTGTATTTGTCTTAGGTAAATATATTATTAAAAAAACCCCGCTTTTATGCGGGGCTTTTATTATCCTATTTTTTTGCAATAACAATGACAGTGACATTCACCATCTCGTTCTATGTCTGAACGACATAATTCTGATATGCAATAGCGCTCGGGATTTTGGCCGTCACAAGGGCAACGATGCCATTCGTTTTCGCCAAACATCATTTGTTTTGCATTTGCAATTTTTTGAACATTTTTAGTTGTTGTATATCCGGCTTTTTCGCAGTTTTCCAACATTTTATCCAAAATAGTCATTTATATTCCCTTCTATTCTATAAATTTTATTGAAAATTTTTCGTTTTGTGTTTGTGTTAGCGGTTGCGGTTGAGATTCTAATATATTGGTTCCAACACTTAAATCCATGTGTTTTTGCTGATCTAATATACCTATAATCATATCAAGCTCTGCTGTCGAAGAATATTGCAAAACAACTTTTCCTCCTCCTTGTTTGCTTTGAGATATCTTTATTCTCAAACCAAGCTTTTTATTTAGATGTTGTTCAATATCCAACAAATCAGAGTTTGTTTCTTTTTTGTTTTGTTTTTCAGAGTGGTTATTGTCCGGAAAGGTATCTGCTTCTTTTTGTTTTGAAACCATCTCTTCAACCTGACGAACACTAAGCTCTTCTCTTATTATTTTATCTGCCAAATTTTTAGCGTTGTCAAGACCTACCAAACATCTGGCATGACCTGCTGTCAATTTACCTGTGTTAATATAACCTTTTATTTCTTCGGGTAAACTCAAGAGTCTTAGAGTATTAGCTATATAACTGCGCGACTTTCCAACTATTGTTGCTACTTTTTCTTGAGTGTGAGAAAAATTATCCATCAAATTTTGATAAGCCTCTGCTTCTTCAATTGCCGATAAATTCTCTCTAAGTAAGTTTTCTATTAACGCAATTTCTAAAACTTCACCATCAGAAAGATCTTTTATAATCACCGGCACTTCTGTTAAACCGGCAATTTTTGAAGCTCTTAATCTTCTTTCACCGGCTATCAATTCATAACCGTTTGAAGACCTTCTGACAATAAGAGGTTGCAAAACTCCTTTTTCTTTGATTGAAGCAGCTAAAGACTGTATAGCATCTTCATCAAATTCTTTACGAGGTTGAAAAGAACTGACAATAATATCATTAACCGATACAAAATTACCTGTTTTAATTTGATTTAATTCTTCAGTTAAAACATCTTCATTCATTTCACCTAAAAGAGCCTCTAAACCACGGCCCAGACTTTTTTTCTTTCCCATATCTTCATTCATGCTACTAACTCTCTTTCTCTTTTTAATACTTCTTTTGTTAAACCAATATATGCTTGTGAACCCGGACATTTAAAATCATATAATAGAACCGGTTTACCATGTGATGGAGCCTCTGAAATTTTAACATTTCTAGGGATTACGGTATCATAAACCTTTTTACCGAAGAAATTTCTAACATCCTCTTCCACCATTTGTGTTAAATTGTTTCTTTTATCATACATTGTCAGTACAACACCGTGCAAAGTAAGATTTGGATTAAAATTTTTCTTTATTATATTTATATTTTGAATTAAATCCGAAATACCTTCCAAAGCTAAAAATTCACATTGCAACGGTACTATGACGGCATCTGCTGCCACTAAGGCATTTATAGTTACCAAGCTTAGTGACGGAGGACAATCAATCAATATATAATCATAGTTTACAGCATCTTTGTTAATAGCTTTTTTTAGAGCAAACTCTCTTTTATCCATTTCAATTAACTCTATTTCAGCTGCTGCTAAATCAGGAGATGATGGCACAAGTGAAAAATTAGGAATTTCAGTCCAAACGACCGCTTCGGTAAGTTTAGCTTCTCCTAATAATACATCATAAGAAGATCTGACAGCTCCTTTTTTATCTATTCCCATTGATGTTGATGCATTACCCTGTGGATCTAAATCGATAACAAGTACTTTTTTACCGGCAGCGGCCATTGCTGTTGCCACATTAACTGTTGTTGTTGTTTTACCAACCCCACCTTTTCGGTTAGCCACGGCTAAAATTCTTGGCATTTTATTTCTCCTTTTTCTTTTGGATATCAGTTACTATTAAAATTTTACCTTCATCAGAAACCTTGCTTTGTTTTATATCGCACTTAAATTTCCATGTTTTGTGTGCTTCAGCAAGTTCAGAACTATAATTTTTCCCTTTTGGAAATATACAAACCGTTTGTTTATGGCAAAACGGATAAGCATATTTTAATAAATCATTAAGTGAGGTCATTGCACGCGATGTTATGACATCATACTTTTGTTTTTTTATATTTTCGATTCTATCGTTTATTATATTTACGCTCACGCCTGTTTTTAAGGCTACTTCATTTAAATACAGTGTTTTCTTTTTAATACTTTCAACAAGCGTAAAATTTAAATACGGTGTTTTTTCTTTAGCAATTATAGCCAGCACCATCGCCGGAAAACCAGCTCCAGAGCCAAAATCAATCAAACTAACAGCGTTTTTGGGGATATATTCATATAACTGAACAGAGTCCTCAAAATGACGATTCCATGCGTATTGCAAGCTTGAGTTGCTTACCAAATTAAACTTACTTTGCCATTCAACAAGCAAGTCATGGTAAACATTCAATAATTCCATTGTTTCACATGAAACACTATATTTTTCCATAAAACTTTTCATAATTTATTTTTATATTTTTTATAAAAATTTTAAAACACAAAAAATACAGTTATAAACAAAATTTATAACAAAAATAAAAACCACTTTAAAACAATAACTTAAACACTTGTTTTTGAATCAAATTATAAAGAAACAAACCTGTTTTTACATCCAAACTCAGCTAATTTTTCTTCTACTTCTGCGAATTTAGTGCCAACATCTTCGATTCCGTGCGCATCATCACTAATCAATAAAGGGACTTCTTTCTTTATAAGTTCTTTAACTATCCACCAGTCAGGAGAGGGATATCCGCGTCGTCTTATACTCTTTGTATTTATTTCACAAGCTGTTTTGGTTCTATGTAAAGCTTCAATTACCTTATATTTACATTCATCCCATTCAGGTGTTACCGATAATCCATATTGTGTACAGTAATCCGGATGAACAACAAACTTGAAATATCCGCTATTTATACATTCAACTACATTTTTCCAATAGTTTTGCAACAATTCCTTCATACTTTCTTCCGGAATAGGTGGATATTGATCTAAAACATATAAATTGCAGATAAAATCATTGTTTTTACTTTTAAGAAAATGTGTTGCGCCAATAACATAATCGGGATTTAGTTTTTTTAGTATTGTTTCGAAATCATTACGCCATTCTTTTGATTGAAAAAAGTCAACTTCCATTCCTTTATAGACTTTTATATTATGTTTAGCAGCGCTTTCATCTATTAAATCAAAACATCTTTTATGAATATCTACTAAATCATCTATATTATGAAAATATGACGGTGCTTCTTTAGGTATTTTTTCAAAAATGCGGTTATATATACAATGATTACTTATACCAACTTCGGTAAAACCTTTTTCTTTATATGCAGATATCATTTCATCAGGAGTATTTTGACCATCAAAAACATTTTCATGACTTGTATGACAATGATAATTGAACTTTTGCATAAATATTTCCTTTTATATTAAACTTGAAACATATTATTGCTTTATATTTAATAAATCGTATATATCACAGCCGCAAAGTTTATCAAAATATTCTTTATTTTTCTTATTTCCTATTTCGATATTTTTAATTTGTTTATCTGTAAGATTATATCTTGCACAAATACCTTTAATTCTTCTTTCGTATGACACTTTATCCATTCCTTCAAAAAACATATCACACAACTGAATTAGATAATCATAATCATTATACTCTCTTTTAGATAATATAATTTTTGCTTTTTCTAAATTATCTATGTTATAAGAAGGATAATCACTCAAAAGAAAATCTTTTATTGGAAAACTGTGTGATAAACAAATATCTGCAACAGCGAAAAAACCTTCTTGCATCATTTTATCATAACCTACAAT
>JAEIGA010001479.1_pt1 | contig 36698 bp, 65 predicted proteins | sample 9270691 | NCBI WGS metagenome assembly JAEIGA01 (sample SAMN17057246, study PRJNA624740) | gut metagenome | biome: biome; isolation source: fecal sample | host: Bos grunniens | place: China: Xizang | collected 2019
AAATGGTAAACAAACAGCTTGTAGTTGACCCAGATAAGGCGGAAATTGTCAGAACAGTATTTGAAAAATACCTTGCAGGCAGTACGATTCGGGGAATCGCAGAGTGGTTGAACGATATCGGCATCAAGACCAAGCGCGGTAATATGATTGAGAACAGGACGATTGAATACTGGTTAAGGAATCCTGTATATAACGGCTATATCCGTTGGACTCCGACAGGCAGAACAAGGCGAAACTACGACAACCCCGATTCTATCATCACAAAAGGCACGCACGAGGCTATTATTGATGACGACCTATGGAATAAGGTTCAGGAGAAGATGAAAGCTCAGAAAGAAAAGTATGCTTTCTACAGGCGACCTGCAACGCAGAACTCTTATTCCCTTTCCGGCATATTAAAATGCTCCGCATGCGGATGCGCGATTGTCAAAAGCGCAAAGGGGTATATGCAGTGCTGTGGATATGCTCACGCTACTTGTAAGACCTCGCAATCCAATAAAATTGATAAGATGCTTATTCTTCTTATGTCCGCTATTGCTGACGACATAAAAAATGATACATACAGGATTGACAGCAGCGAACCCGTGAAACAGCAACGCTCTGACCGTGATATAATCGCCGTTCAGGTTGAAAGAGAGCGGCAGAAGCTTATCAGGGCAAAAGAGGCGTATCTCAACGGCATTGACACCGCAGATGAATACAAGCGAAATAAGACAGCAATACAAGAAGAGATTAACCGTCTACAAGCTGAACTTGACAAACTCCCGGATGATGAGCAACCAGTGGAAGGAATCGCCCCGAAATCCAAAAGAGCCGAATACCGCAACAACTGCAAGCATGTTTTATCGGTTCTGCAAAACCCGGATGTTCCCGAACCTGAAAAGAATGCCGCACTTAAAAGCCTTATAAAAAAGGCAATATATAACAAAGACAATCAATCAATCACTATTTTTTATCATTAATTATCTCATTGTGGGGACTGGTGGGCTATATCCCAAAATGAGATAGCAATGATATAACAAAAAAGGCGGGATTTCTCCCGCCCTTCTTTTTTAATCGTCGTCCTCTTCTTCCCCGACAATTTCTTCAAAATACTTTTTGAGCTTATCAGGGCCAGCATCCTTATCTTCAAGGAACGCCTTTGCCATGTGGCCGTAATAATCAGGGGTATCAAGGCCGAATTTCTTAGCAACTCCGCAATAGTCGGAGTACATCATGTTTGCCGCCACATAGAATTCAATCGGGTTAAGGCTAACGCCGAGCTTTTCCATGAGGGCGTTTGTCTGTTCAAGCTTCCAGTGAGGACCTGAAGAGCCGTCAGAGTTCTTCATCTTCTTTGTCCATTCCTGAGCCTTTTCTTTTGTCAGCTCACCTGAATGTTTACGATGACTACTCCCACCGAAGAAGATATTGCGGCTGTTAGTTTCTTTGCGACTGCCTCCTGTCTCGGAACTGCCGTCAAATCCTATGCGACGTCCACCGCCGTACTCGTCATATATGGGGGGCGGATACTGACCGTTATAACTTCCTCCCCTGTATTCCATGCCGTTTCCGCCATTGCCGCCGTTATAGCCTACGTATCTGCCGCCTTCGTTGTAACCTGTATAACGGTTATTTTCAGGCATATTCATACCCATGCTGCCACCGCCCATGTTTCCGCCTTCGTAGCGCATGGGCATAGGCTCAACGATTACATTCACAGGGCCCGGACTCTGCTCATATCTGCCGCCGTAATAGGGGCGGTCACGCATTTCGCCGCCAGCGTTGTTGTAACCGCTGTTATTGTAGTTGTTGTTGGGCTTCTCATTATCTCTGGGGTTGCCGTAGTCATTGCCACGACCACGACGAGCCGCTGCCTGAGCAAGCATCATTTTAGTGCGTCCATTCATTAGCCTGCACCTCCTTCGTCTGCGGGAGCTGTACCGTCAATGCTCCTGAGTGCATTGTTTCTGCGGCATTTTACGTCGCAAAGAAGCTTAAACGTGCCACCTGTAGCATCGGTCACGACTCTTACAGGATATCTTGTGCGGGTGTTGATTGAACAAGCCTGCACAGGTGCGCAGCAACGGTCTACAAGCGGGTACTCTTCCGTACCATCTCCGATTGTAATTACAACCTCGCTTACAAGCGTTGTTGCTGCAGGAATCGCTTGTGCAACGATGATGCAGTACTTTTCGCAGTTGTTATAAGCACCTGCGGGAAGATTAATTGTCAGCACGCCTGCGGCAAAAGTCACATCCTGCGAAATAATTAAATTGTTGCATAATCTGCAACAGTTATTACATTTCATTGTTTACCTCCAAATCGAAGGGGCAGCCGTAGCCGCCCCTGAAGTCACGGCTTATGCCGGAATAATGCTTGATTAAGCGCAACCGCAGCCACAACCGCAACCACAGCCATAGCCATTGCCGCCAAACTGGACTGTGCCACAGCCATTAACAGGGAAGTTAACAGGAGTAGGGGGCTGTACAAGATAAGCAGCAGAGGGGCATTCGTGACCGCTTCTGCGTAAGATTTCAGCAGTTGAAGCGTCAATAGCTGCACGGATAACACCGTTCTGCTGAGCCTGAGAAGCTGCGAATCTGAGTGTCTGATTTTCATCTCTGAGAGCCGCAATCTTTTCAGCCTGTCTTGTAGCTTCCATCTGGTCGAGCTTAGCAATCACTCTGTCAGCGTCATTGTGCTGGCTCTGAATGATGTTGTTGGTGTTGGTCGCCATAGCGTAGCCGACATCGCAGAAACCTCTTTCGATAAGTCTCTGTGTTTCACAGCAGCAGTTAGCAATCTGGTTTGCGATAGCGTTCTGTCCTGCCTGCACGCCGTTGAATCCCTGCATAAGAGCAATGTTGGTGTTGTTGAAGCCCTGCTGTGTTGCATAGCCTAAGCTGCAGATAGCGTTGTTGATGTTTGCGTTGGTGTTGAGGATGCTTGTGTTTACAGCATAGAAACCGTCGCAAAGACCGTTCTGCACGCCTCTTACAGCGTTGTCAAGATTATTGAAGTTGAAACTGTCAGCAAGGTCAGCACGTGTCACCATACCGCTGAGCATAGACGCACCGCCACCGCCTCCGAAACCTCCGCCGAAACCGAAGCCCCCGCCGAAGATAAGACCGAGAGCTGCAAGGCCGAGAATCCAGTTGCCGTCGCCCCAGCCGCCGTTACCGCCGCCGCTGTTGCTGTCCTGACCTAAAGCATAGCCTAAAGCCATTTCGTCACCCATGATATATACCTCCTTCATGGTGAATTTTAATTATATCGCTAACGGCTGTGCACCGCCGTTTTAGCCTTATTTGTTAACCGTGAATCCCATATCTGTAATGACCTGTTCAAGGGTTGTGCCCCTTTCACGTGCCATGTTCTCGACGATTGATTTAAATTCAGCAGGAGTTTTCCCCTGCATCATCTTCATTACCTGCGCTACTTGCGGCACGCTCCGGGCTGTTTGCGCAAAAAACTGCATCGGGTTCTGACTTGATTTCATTGCATTTACAAACTGAGGAAAGTTCATGATTTCTTTTTCGCCTCCTGTGCTGGTTCAGGCTCGATTGCCGCTAATTTCTTCTTGATTTCTTCAAGCTCTGCCGTGAGCTTGTCTATCTCCACTTTTGCGTCATAGGGAGCAGGCTCAGGCTGTGCAGTTGCCTGTGAGGTTTCTTCCAGCTTGAATGTGAGAAAAATCGGAAGCCCTGTATTCGGGTTGAATGTCTTAGTGTAGACCGCCTTATGTGCAAAATCGGGAAGAAGTAAGGTTGCCCCCATAAAATCGGTAGGAACTGCCGCCGCTTCTTCGGGAGAAGCTACGGGAATGACCTTGAACGGGTCGACCTGTGCCTGTGAAATGCCGAGAGAGGGCTGAACCTGCGGAACAGGTGAACGCATGTTATTCTGAGGATAATAACCGCCGTAAGGGCTATACATAATCAAGCACCGCCTTTCTTTTTCTGATTTCAATATAACGCAAAAAAAACGGTACAAAGTATCAACTCTGTACCGCATTATATATAAAACAAAAAAGGCGATGCAGATTAACTCTGCACCGCCGTTCTTATTATCTTCTGAATTAAATTTTCTTTGATTTTGTAGTATTTATTGCGACTTAGCCGCAGTTCAAGCATTATTCCCTCGTCAGAAAGGTCATTTTTCCGCAGATGCTCAAGAATAACCCTCTGTTCATCGGTGAAATCTGCTTTTTCGCCAAGGATTTCAATATCCTTTTTTGTCAAGAACGATAAGTCAACCACATATCTATCCTCCCGTATCTCTTATTACCCTTTCCTTCTTCTTGGGCGATTCAGGCTTGGAATGGAGCATTGCAACCGCTTCTGTTGCCTGTGTGATTTTGGGAGACTCCGCGCTTGCGGTTTCGGAATTGTGTCGGGAAGCCCAGATAATGTTGCTAAGAACAAGGGCAATAATCAGCAGAATTATAATAGCATATAACACTATTTTTTCACGCTGATACATTTTGCCCTGAAATCTGAGGATTTCCCACTGTTCGCTATGCTTATCGTTCAAGATTAAACCTCCTTCACATAATCGGCTGATACATAGGCACTGCTGCCCTTGTATATGCAAGGGAACCAGCCGTCTTCTGCTTTGCCTGTGATATAAACAACCGAGCCTTTATTCAACACGCCTAAGATGTATTTCTTTTCAAGTATAGGCTTGCTGCGAACATTAAGATTTGTCGTTGTCTTATATTCCTTGTAGTTGCCCGTCTTTTTGAACAGAATCAAGCCGTCTTTATACATAGAATAGCCTGAGCCGTCAGCGTGTCTGAGCCACTTATCTTTATCAATAGTAACAGTACCGTCGATAAGATAAAAGACATCTGACTCATCCGTGCTTTTCTTGCATCTTCCGACGATATTTTCACTGCTCTTTGAACAACCTGTGCGGATTGCCGCTTCTCCATATGACTTGTAAACCGCCTTGCACGGCTTAACATCATAATCCTCCGCAAGCACCCCAGCGATAATGCGGTCGTAAGGGAAATTCTTCCCGGGGCAGAATGAACGCCCTACAGGGTCAATCTCGCAGTGACCGATAATATGGTCGCGGTCAACCTGAAAATCAACGCCTTTTGACTTAGCATGAGGAATAATGCGATTTTTCAGAAGCCAGATAGCCGCTTGTACCTGAGCTTCGGTAATGTCACCCTTCGCACAATGTACGAATTCCACGCTGTATGTATAGAAATTCGCATTTGTTTTGCGGGATTTCACAATCTTGCTTGTCGCATTTTTATAATACAGCTTCTCGTTAGGCTTGGTTGTCTGTGTTCCGTTGCAGTATGCAGCGTCATCGTAATCGACAAGGTGATAAATGTCACCGTTTATATCAATGACATCATTCGGGGAACACTGAGCCGCAGGATTCAGGTAGTATTTAAGGGCGTCCTCAACAGATATTCCCCCTGTCTGGTGACAAACCCATACATCAGGCTTGAGACCATATCTGCCCTTATAGTGATTAGGACTCGGTTTCTGTATTTCCTTCATTATTCTCACCTCTTACATAGGATTCAACCTGCTTATTCTTATCAAGCCATTCTTCCATTGTGTCAAGGGCAATATCAACCCATCCTGAGAACACAGGGAACGGCACAATTGAGGCGATAATCGGAAACTGCTGAATAAACCAGTCGTATACCGTGCGGAGCTTCAGCTGACCTGTCTTTTCGCCCAGTTCCTTTTCCGCTTCTGTAACAGCCGCCTTAAGCCATTCGATAACCTTTGACCGCTGATTAACAATTAAATAAGCCGCTATAATGATAAGAATGATTGCGCCCACCGTAAGGGCAATTGCTTCATGTAACTGCATTAACCTTGTACCTCCTCATCTTCCTTGTCTTTTTTGGTTTCGTGTTTGGTTTTCGCTGTTTTTATCAAACCCATAATCCCGCACTCTCCGCCGATAAAGGCGAAGAAACAGGTTATAAGGGTATCAGGCACACTTCCCTGTTCAATAAACAACCATATCATAACAGCCGTAAACGCTGCCGCAGAAGTGCCTATCAAAGCAAGGATAACGTTCATAGTGCCTGTTTTTTTCTTTGATTTCTTCGGAAAATTAAACTGAATTAAAGCCATAGCTTACTCCTTACAGCACTACTTCCCAGCCATATACACCAGGTTCCCAGACGTTGTTGTCAACAGTAGACTTATACAGAGTGCCCTTGTAGCTTACGATATCGCCTGTGTTATATGCGTCGGAAGCTCCAAGAGGCTGCGCCCATTCAGGATAACCTTCTTCTGTCACGCCGATAGCCTTGTATAAGCTGGGCGAAATGTCAGGCGGCCACGTTTCGGAAGATGTGTGTTCCTGTAACACCTGATACAGCTGAGGGTCTTCCACACCATTTACGCCATAGGAAAAGACATCCTTTGCCTTGTACTTTTTGCCGATTTCGTAAGCAGGAAAAACAGTTGCAACTGCCATCATTTCTGCCGTTTGCGTGTCGGGGTCGAGAGTGTTAAGGAAGAGCTGTAAAGCTTTTCTCAGTTCTAAAAAGCAATTGATTGAATACATCAAGCCTCACCTCCTGCGAGTGCGTTCAGTGCTGCAGTTATGTCTTCAAGCGTCATAACCTGCGGAGGCTCGGGGCGTGCGTCTCTGTCTGCCTGAATTTCTTCAGGTGTGCGCTCCTGAAGCTCTCCGCCTGTGTACTTGTACTGGTAGATGCCGTCGTCAGTCGTTAAGCCCAGCGGCAGGTAGTTGCCCTGGGCGTGGTGGTACTTGTCGCCTGTGCCTTCGTCAATCTCAAGCCAGCCTGTTGTGTCAAATAAGAAGGCGGAGCTGTTGATTGCTGTGACGTTGTTGTTCGCATCTGTCTGTATGTAGACTTTGTAGTTGTCAAGTTCCATCGGGTACCTCCTTATAAATCGGCTGAAAGTTCAATATACGCATTAGAATCAGAGTTGATGTGTAAAATTCCATCGGTCAATCCGTGCGCAGTTTTCGCGGCTGTAATTCTACACCCAGTTGGTAGTGCCCAATCTACGGAGCAGGTGAAATCGTTATAAGAAGCGATTTCCATGTTTGAAATAGTGGGCGAACCCTTTATCGTCGCAGTGGGTCTAACACGCATTTCAGGATAGGATATAAAGAACAGTATGCTGTTAGCGGTATACCCCCACGCACGAATACGAGCTTGTTCAATTCTTCGGTAATACCACTTGCACTTCGCCAGCTCGGTTGCGGGGTTGGGTGGAACAAACGCTGTGGCGACTGGGCCGACCTCAAGCTTCATCCATTTGATGGTGTAGCGGGAAGAATCAGTGTTGTTGATACAAATTCTATATACGTCCAATTCGGGCCAAACAAAAGTAAGCTGATAAACACCTGGTTTATTAATATGGATACTAGCGGAACTTTTGTGTAATTGTAACTGAACTGTGCCTGTAATCTCTGTGATTTCCAAGCTCAGCGTAACGGTCTTATCGACAAGTTTCATACCGTTTTCTACCGTCTGTGTCAAGATACAGTCGTTAGCACCATCAACACCGTCCACTGAGAGTGACCCATCAGGATTGACTGTAATCGTGCCATAATTGTCGGAGTTATATTTCCAGAAACACCAGCGGTCAACCGCATATTTATAAATACCGGCAACCGTTCCATCATAAACACTCTGCCCCCTCTGATTGATTGAGAAGTCGGGATTATCCAGCAAGTTCGGGTTGCTTATGATTCCGTTTGCGTATTCTTTAACACCATTTACAGCGTTGTTTATGCCAGCAACAACTGCCTTGTTCTGAATGGCGTTTTCACTCTCTGCGTTAAGTTCAGAATCAACAGGGGTTACAACTAACTTTCCTGTAATCTGCTTTCCGCTGGCATCGTGGGCGGTTGCACCTTCAAGGAGAGTATCTTCGGAGACTGTATCGTTGACAAGGGACAGTTCTTTTACGCCATTCACGACAACTTCATTAACAGCCATATAATCAGCCTCCAATCGTTATTGTGACACCGCCTGCGGCATTCTCAGTTCTTGTAACAGGAATAGGCTTGACCGTCACTTGTGAGAGATAGTCAACGCCCACATCAGGGAGCACCGTCTGAGCTCCAAAGGAAGGAGTGACCTCTTTGGCCTGAGCTGTTGAAGGCTCTGCGCCTGAGTGTGTACCAGTTACGCCGAGGATTTCAACGCCTGCTTTGATGTTCGAAGGAATCAGTTTCGCCTGTTCTGTTGCTGACACGCTGACAGTGCCGCTGCCGTCATGGAAGCCTACAGGCACTACATAAGGAGAGTTGATGTCGCTAATTTCGCCGTTTACAGCTGCGTTATTCGGCATTTCGCCTGTCTTAACCTGCCCGCCAGCCGCAAAGGTCTTTCCTGCAAGTACTTCTGCCGCTGTTGCTGTAGCTTCGGAAGAATCAACGTCAAACGTGTTTGTACCTGTGATGATTTCGCCCGACCTGTCGTGAGCTGTCGCTCCGTTTGCAAGCTTGTCGGGTGTTACTGAATCCCCTGTAAGGTCAATAAGAACCTCTCCGTCAGCTATAATCTTATTATTAGCCATTCTGTACCTCCTTTGTAGCTATATATACCGTTGTGCCGCCTGCTTCATTGGAAACGTCATAACGGGGTATCTTCTTTACCGTTACGTTATCTGCCATAAGTTTCTTTGCGGTTTCGAGGGTGATGTCGTTTTTCATTGAAGGTGTGACCTCATAATCACCCTCATACTTCGGGAAGCTACCGCCTGACTGTGCAATCACGCCCGTGAGCTTATTGCCCTTGCCGACTACGGCCACATGAATTTTATCACTCATATTACACCACCTTCAGGACTCGCTTTTCTTCTTCGCCGCCGAGGAAAGTATTTCGGAGCGTTCCGTCAGCGTTGACAAGTGCTACATCGTACACGTATTCGCTTCTTGTAAGGCTTGCTGTTTCCTCTGTAGAAAAATCGAAAGAAAAGCCCAGCTCATCATCCTGCGTGTTGGTCTCTTTTCTGATTACAGGCTCACCGCCTGCAAGGATTCTCACAGAAAGTACAAAGGACTCACCTTCCTGAAGCTGATACTTCTCTGCGCGTGTTTCGTCCTTATATGCGATAAGAGGCAGGGAGAAGTTGTCGCCCTGCGTTATCTCGATATTGTTATTATCGTCAATTTTCAGCATTTGCTTGCTCCTTTCTCGAGGTCATCAAGTCGGTGGTTTGCAACCTTAACTTTCTCAGCATAAAGTTCCTCGTGATTGTGAAGGTCAGCTTCGATTTTATCTGCTCTGCGTTCGAGCGCGTATGTTCTCTCGACTACCGTGTTGTGTTTTTCCACCTTTTTTTCAAGCTGGTCTATGCGGTATGTTGTAAGTTTTGAACTTACAACTATACCACCAAAAGTGCCTACAAGTGAACACAGTGCGCTCACTATCGCCGCAATGACTGTACTATCCATTTTACACCTCCGTTACTGTTTCATTTACCTGCGTAAGATTCAAAGGCTCATAAATAAGCCCTACCGCCGCATTGTATTCCGCTTCAGTTGCAAAAGGGAAATAAGCCGTAAATGCAAGTTGTGTGGCGTTGTAAAAGTTTGTCGCATTCTTTGCCGCTTTACCAGGCATCATTGCTTTGCCCTTTATATAGCCATAAGGAAAATTATCGTTCGGTGCATGTATAGAATCCCACTTGAAATAGATACCGAATACACCGTCATAATAATAGCCGACATTGCTACGGTAATTTACGGCACTGCAGACAAGATAGCAGTTTGCTCTGTCGGGATAGCTTACATCATACTCCGCATCTATATGGACGTCAGCGGTCTGAGGCGGCGTTGATACATTGCCTGACAACCTTATATCCAGCGATGTGCCATAAAGAATGTCAGCACCTATTGTATAATTATCAGGCGTCAGACTGTCAAAAACGTACCCCTGACACACAATCTTGCTTGTGGGTCCTGCGTAGCCGATTTTATTGCCTTTTACGTATTTCACTTCCTCGTACTCGTGAAGCAGGTAAGAAGCGTCAGCTTCGGAAATCACAATACCGTTTTCAATTGTCACCCCGATGGAAGCAAGCTTTCCATCGTCATTTACCTTAATAGTATCATTGTCGATATTGACTGAAAGGTCTCCGCCGTTTACTTTAAGAGTTACATCATCATATTTTACGTTGATGCTTTTCTGCTGGTTTACTGTCCTGAATGCGATAGCCGCGCCCTCAGCATAGCCCTCTGCTGATAGCTGTCCGTTGTCGTTAAGCTTCACTGTCTGCCCGTCAACCTTCACGGCAACCCTTCTGCCGCCGTTGTAATTTTCGCTGGTTTCCTTCGGGTCAGTTGCAGCTTCATTATCATCAACGAATTGAAGACCCTCTCCTAATCGGAGCTGAACCGCACCTGTTTTTGTATAAACCGTGTTACCTTCATAGCTTACCTTCTCTTCCAGAACAGGCACAAAGCCATCACCAAGGAAAAATCCGCCTTTCTGATTTTTGGTAGCAGTTCTGAGTGTAGGGAATACGTCAATACCTCTGTAAATACCGAGAGTTCTGTTGTTGGATGTATCATCCGATGGCACATCAGGGCTTGCATTAAGTCGTACGCCGCCTAAATTTGCCGTTCCTGCGGCATTAAGAACAAAAGCATTCCCCACAAGAGAAAGACCCTGCCCGGCAGTATAATCACCACCGCCTCCACCCATTGCGTCCACTCTTTTATCAATCTGCAATTTCGGTTTTATAACCGCCAATTACGCCACCTCCTTTGTTGCTGCAGGTGCAGCGCAATTAATAGTCATTAAACCGTGATACTTCCAGCTGATGCTTGTTGCTACTCCAATGATGGTTCGTCTGACGTCAACAAGTCCGCCGCTGAATCTTATAGTGTCGCCCAGCTTGATTGACGGGTTGAAGAACATCTGCGCTTTTATTGTTCTGGGGGCAAATGTATCAATATATTCAAGAATTGCACCGTTTATTTCGTCTTGCTGGTCGGTCGAAAGCGATTCAACAAGCGGATTCCTCATAAGGCTCAAACTGCCCTGTCTCGCTTGTGCATCGCTGGGATTGACATTTGATGTATACTCTTTAGGCGTGTTACCCGAGTACGACGAAAGATATTTGACATAGGTTCTCACGTCGCTAAAAACTATGTTTACTCTGTCGCTTCCATCGCTTTCGTAATCTGCAATAATAGAACTTCCTGCGCCACCCTCTGCGATATATCTTGCTCGACGGATTTCAAGCTCTCCGTCCCTGTTAATAACCGCATTTGCGCATACAAGCTGAGCCGCCCACATTACAAGGTCGCGTAAGGTCTGAACGCTTGCAGAAGAAGGAGTGAAAACAATTAAGTTGTTCGGAAATTCCGAAAGGCTTGTTGTGGAAAGTGTCACGCCTGCCGCTTCACAGGCGGCCAGAATCGCGTTATAAGGCGTGTAAGATGTTGCCTTGATAGTTTCTCCTATTTCAACATCAAACTTGCTTGTAGCGTCCTGTGCGTACAGCTGAACAACGTTCTTGTGCCTCTTGGTCTTGTTGCCGTCAACATAATAAACACCAAGCGGAGTAGTTGTCGTCTCTTCTTTCACTTCAACAACAGACAGAGCAATTTCCGCTCCGTCAAATTCATGTTCAAGAGCTTCATCGTCGTATATCTTAAGCTGAATTGACGCAGAATTGAAAGAGCCAACATCGAACGAGCCGGGAGAGCACACCGACATAGTTCCGCTTAATGAATTGCCGACAAGTGTAGCGTCGGTAACCTCGATTACTTCTCCGCCTTTCAGCGTGATAGTTCCGGAAAGAGCCATGTCACACCTCCACAGCGTTAAACGCAACACTCCATATGCCTTTGCCATCCTTGAACAGCATAAGGTCAATAGTTATCTTGGATATGTAAAACGTTGTCTTGATATAATTATTTTCTGATTTAGGGTCACCAGGGCAAAAAACGGTTGCTTCAAAGGTATCACCTTCAACAAGTGTTGCGACGGCAAGTATTTCGGGGTCGTCGTGCGTGCAATTAATTGACAGCTTCTTGACCTTTTTCCGCAATACCTCCCTGTGCATTATTCCTGTTTCGGAACGCTGAGTACCTTCTCCGTCAATATCTTCCATGCTGACGTTGAATTTTGTGATACCGGGTATCCACGTTTCCCCAATCATAAGGAGTTTGGCAATATTCGGTCTGTTCATTGTTCCTCCTTACTGTTTACCGTTGGTGACGGAAACATCTTCCGATTGCCAGTCTTTAGTCCACTGCTTTATGGGCTCGCCGTCAAGCTCAATTTTGTTTGTGATTGTCACGTTCCCGCCAGCCATAGTTGTTGGATTATTGACTATTGTGTGAACATCTTCACGAGTAACAGGGGTCGTCACCTCGCCGCTTGTGCTTTCTGCAATCCAGCGTCCTATTCCCTGCCAGAAGTTGCTCCACCCTTCGACAATTCCCCATGTCGAAGCCATTTCGCCTTGACCAAGCGTCGCAAAATCTTTACCGAAATTGTCTACTCCTTCAAGGAATCCCTCGGCGACCTGAAAACCCTTATCTTTCAAGATATTTTCTCGGGTTTTGTCGCTTTCTGAGACTGCATCAGCATAATCACCGACATAGTCAACCGCTTTCTGACCAAGTTCAGAATTTAAAACAGCAGCGCCCACGTTAAACATGGGGTTACCTCTTGTTATAGAAGCAAAAGCACCAGCTGTAGCAACTGTATTCTCATTAGAAGCCGCTTCTGAAAACTTGGAAATTGCTCCTGCAAAGTCGCCGTTTTTAAGTAATTCGATACCACTGGCTATTCTTTCAAAGCCTTCTCCCGCTTTTTTAAACGTATCAACAAATACATCACCGAAAGGAATCTGCTTGATTCGTTCATTAAGTCTGTATAAAGCCGCATAACTGTCATTTTCAGCACCGTTAAACGCTGTGTAAATGTCATTGCCTACACCTTGCCAGAATTTTGTAAAATCTTCGCCAAATAAAATTGAGACTCTGTCATTAAGTCGTTTAAGCGCCTGATAGCTTTCTTCTTCAGAACCTGTAAATGCCGTTACAATGTCGTTTCCCAGTGCTTCAACGTCTTCTTTGAGCTTTTCCCAGTCAACCTTTGTCAGGTCGATTCCGAAATCAGTCGAATAACTGCCTGAGCTTAAAGAATTGAGGGCATCCTCATAGTCTGCAACTGCCGCCGCCGCATCATCTGCACCGCTTGCAATATTTGCAAACTGCGACGATACAACACCGCTTGAACTGCCTGAAAGCTTTGTGATTTCGTCAAATCCAGCCAAGCGATTTACAGCCTTTTCGACCTCTCCGAAAGAATCAGCAAGGTTTTCAGTGCTTGTTGTGGCACTGTCAATGGCTACTGTTGCACCGTCCATACTTGTTGCGACGGTATCTTCTGCCTTTTGCTCAGCTTCGGCATATTTTCCCAGCACAAAAGTTAAGATGCTGCCTATAAGGATAAGGCCTGAAGCAGTAGAGCCGATTGCAAGGTTAAGTTTGCGAATAGCCGCCGCCGCAACACCTGCATAAACAATTCCACGTGCAACAGGATTTTCAAGAATCTGCAAAGCCTGTCCGATAAAACTCAGCCCAGATGCAAAAGTTGTAGCAACAGGCGCTATATCTTCAATGCCCTGTCTCAGAAAAGGCAACCCCGTCTGCACGATAGGCATTAATGCCATGCCAAACTCAATTGATTCCTGTTTCAAATCGTTCATTGTAGCACGCAGCTGATTCGCAGGGCTATCCATTGTTCTTGCAAGGTCGCCCTGTGCATTTGCTGTCTGCCCGAGAATTGCCGCATATCTTGCAAGGACTTTCTGCTGCTGTGTAAGTTTTTCGCCTGTCTTTGCAATCCCTGACCTGTAAGCGTACTGTTTAACTGTCGCTTCGTCTACAAGTATGCCGATTGCTTTCAGCGGTTCTGCTTCACCTGTCAGACCGCTTCTGAGCTTTGTAAACGCTTCGTCGGAACTGAGATTATAAAAGCTTGCCATATCCTCAGCAAGAGCCGAAAGGCCTGTTGAAAGCTCATACGACGCATCTTTTGACAATTCCATTGACGTGGTCATGCTATACAGCGTACCTACATTTTTACGCAGTGCATAACCATCGAGAGCAAGCGATTTTGACATCTCTTCAGACCACGCACGTGCTTTATTTGCATAGTCTCCAAGCGAGACCTCAAACAAGCTCTCACTTTCAACAGCGTTCATAGCGTCAATTATAGAGGTTTTAAGCGCCTGACCTATGCCGAGCCCGATAATAGTGCTTTTAAGGTTGGAAAACGCCTTTTCCGCTTTATTTGCGGATGCTTGTGAATCGTCGCCGAATCGTTTAACCTCTTCGCCTGCCTGTTTCGCAGTTTTACCAAGCTTTTTTACATCGTCTTCACTGTTTTCGGCGGCTTTACCAAAGCTTCTCGCCGCTTTTTCAGCCTGCCCCATTTTTGCGCTGAAACTGCCTGTATCGGCGGTAATTTTGACGTTAAGTGAATCTGTAGTAGCTATTTTGAATCACCGCCTTTCTTTTTCCATGCAGCGTTGTGCTGCGCCGCAATCCTGTGCATCTGTTCAAGGCCTGCCTGCCAGTTCTCAACAGGTATGCACCCATCGTCTGTAAGTCCGAACAGTTTCGGAAAAGCTTTTTCAAGACTTGAAGGAAAGTTCCTCACTCTGCTGTAATATCCTGCGTAATAAGCGGTAGTAGCCGCACACATAAGACTGTGTTTTTCTTTCCTTTCAAGAAACGCCTTTTCTTTTTTTACAGAGAAGTCAAGAAAACCCTTGATTTCTCGGAATGTCATGTTCCAGAATTCGGAATATCCGATGCCGTAGCTTAACGCAGCAGGCATCATTCCTGTGATGATGTCTGTAACTCGTTCAGTTTCTTTACACTCTCGGCGAGAATCTTCTTCTGATTTTCCGCAATTGCTTTCTTCAGCTTCAGCTCCTCGCCACTCATAAAACCCGCAGCCACCAGCACTTCAAATACAAGCAGCTGATAATCGACGATGTTGCCACCGTTTTCGGCGATATCGTCATAGATATCAAGTGCCTTTGCGTGGCGTTCTTCGTAACTGCCCTGTTCGATAGCACCAGCAATCACCGCTGCAAGCGTTCTGAGCTGGTCAGTTGTCGTGTTCATCTTTTCAATGATTCCTGCGCCGAGCTTGTCCTCAATTTCAATGGCTCTCGCAGCTGTTATTTTAAGACGTAAGTCCTTGTATTCAATGTAATTTTTCATATATACTCCTGAATTTTCTTAAAAAAGTTCCCCTTCCCGTGATATTCAGAAAGGGGATTTTCGTTAGTCAGAAATTGTGCCGCCAGTAAACGCAAGCTCACTGTTAATTGAGCAGGAAATCTTGAACTTAACAGGGTCGCCGACCGCACCGCCGCCGATATACGCCTTGTGAGAGCCACTCCACGCAAACTTCGAGCCGTCGGGGAACTCAAGGCTGTAAGTGTTTGTGAGGTTCTTCTCTGTGCTCTTGGCAGTAGTAAGGTTAGTTGTCTGGTTGTTGAATTCAAAAGTATACGAAGAAACGTCCTGAAGACCGTCAACGTATCTTCTGTTTAAGGTGTCGTCCATGGAGGAAACGTCAACCTTTGCAGGGTCAGAGCCCATATCAGGGTAAGAAATAAGGCCGCCAATCTGCGAGTCATTAATCGTAAACTTGACGCCCGCTGTGGTAAATTCATTTGCCATTTTTTTATTTACCTCCTAAATTAATAAATCAGAGCCGCTATATATGCGGTTCTGTGAATCAACGTAGCAACTGTACTGTTCCATACGCCGCCACATGTTGTCCTCTTTCATAAGCTGACCTGCGTCACGTCTGAAGCCGTGAGCAATCAGCAAAGACGAAACAACCCCCGCAAGGCTCTGCACCTTGTCAGGGGTAGTGTCGTATATATCCAGCTGAATACTGATATCCGAAACCTGTTCGGAAGCCTCTGTTATAACAGCTGAAATGTTGCTAACTTCCAGCATAGTGATAAGCGGAAGCGAGCCGCTGAAATCATTTTCCGCAAGCTCAACCTGTGCGCCTGTTTCTTTAAGGATTTCAGCCACATAAGGTAAAATATCAACCATTGTTTAACCTCCGCTCATTTTCTGCCGCAGTACGTTAAGAAGCCTGCTTCTGACAAGCTTTGCAACGTACTTTTTATTTATGTTGAGTGCAGGGCGAAGATACGGCCTCGCTTTCATTCCGTGGGAAGTGTACCAGTTGCCGTTTTCGTCCTTATAACGCCAGTATTTACGTGTTGTGTGCGGTACAGTTGGGTCGCCTAAAGGGCCTGTGCCGTATTCAATATAATGAGCATATTTAAGGCTTGTGCCTATTGAATAGCCATTTGGAACACGGTCAACTTTGATACTGCCGTGAAGGCGGCCTGTGTCAAATGCGTCCTTTGCTTTTATCAGCCGTTTGGCGTCACCCTGAATTTTCTGAGCACCTTGATAAAGAGCATTGTCGACAATTTCGTCAACGTCGGTACCCAGCGTGTTCAGTTTCTGCAATAAGCTTTCAAGGCCTTCAACCTTATACTCCATTTCCATAGATGCCAGTCCTTTCGACCGTAACCGATAAATGAGAGCTGTAAGTCAGCACCGACACAACTGTGCACTCTTCGCCGTTAACCACGAATTTATCGCCGTTTCTGACATCTTCGCCAAATTCAACAGCCACGTTATACATCTGCGTCACTCTTTCGCCGTATGTGGATATTGAAAAGTTATCCGTAACAGGCGAAATGTGACCCTTGATTGTGTTATAAGGCTTGTATTCGGTCTGAGTGCCTACATAAGTGCTTTTCTCACGACTGGCTCTCAGCACCTGAATCGAGCGAAGGTCTTTCTGCATTAACCGCACGAATAACACCTACCTTTCGAGGGTAGTTCTTAAGCCTTGCAAGCATCATAGGCGGCAAATCCTGAAACGTTCTGGAAATGCCGCCCTCGCTTCTTGAAGCTTCTCCCTCTGCGCCTCGTTTGTTGTAAGCGATAAGCGCAAGCTCAACCTGCACATCAAGGAGGCGTTCGGGAACAGCGTCACGACCTATAAGGTCACACACAGCATTTTCGGCATCTGCAAGCGCCTGCAAAATAAACTCCTTGTCCGAAGCAGGCACAAGAGAGCCGAAACGCTTCTGAAAACGCTCAAATAATGCTGTCATTGGTTACTCCTTAGCCTGCTGTGCCGATGTACTGAATGAGGTCTTCTGTTACAGCCTTTGTGCCGTAGTAGAAGAATAATTCAACTGCCGTTGCGTCAGAAAGGGGAATCTTTTCTTCCTTGTACTGATTAACCATGCAAGGCTGAGCAACAGAATCGTATCTCATAGCTACTGCGTCAACGCCTTCGGGCATTCTGTTGGAAACGTAAACGTCAAAGCCGTGAAGCTGGCCAACAAGACCGTTTGTGTATGTCATACCATTGGGGAGCTCGTCAAGCTCATTGCGAAGCTCAGAAGCCCATGCTGCTGTAACTGTAACGGCGATGTCCGCACGGTCAACACCATCAACGTATTCATTCTTTGTGGATTCGATAGCAGCAACAAGCTCTTCGAGAATCTGCACCTTCTTTGTCTTGGTAGGTGTAAATTCTGTGCCTGCTGTAACAGCTGTTGCGAAGAACTCTGTATCAAGTGTTCTTGCAAGTGTTTCAACGTGGTTAGCCGCACGCTTAGCGAGAAGAGCGGGGACACCGTACATAGCAACGTCGGAATCCTCAAATTCTTCCACGATTTCCTTGCGCTGGTCAAGGTTGACTGTGATAGGCTTCTCAACGAGAGGGTCGCCCTTGCCTGCGGCTCTTGCTGTGCCGTATGCCTTAGCTGTGGAGTTAGCGAAGCGCTTAACCTCAACAGAACCAGCGTTAGGATTGCCGGAAAGGTTAGCATTCTTTAAGTTGGAAGAAACCGCTGTTACGTTGATATTTTCAATGACAGCTCTGTAAACTTCTGCGAGCTGTGCCTTGGTAGAACCACCTGCAAGGGTGATATTAAGGGCTTTTGTTCTTGCCATTTTTGTTTACCTCCTGAAATTAGATTAATGTTTTTTCTGCAATATCTTTGCTGACGGAGGGCGCACCGAATTTAGGCACTGAGCCTTTCAACCTTTCGTTCACAGCAGCGTCAACAGCCGCACCAAACGCCTTTTCAACAGCTTCCATACTTGCCTTGCAATTGTCTGCGCTTGAATAATCAAGGCACTTTGCAAGCTCAGCAGGCAGGCCTTTTTCGGTAAGCTGAGAAATTGCTTCCGCTGTAAGTTCACGCTTAGCAACTGCCGCTTCACGGTCGGCAAGAGCTTTCTCGCGCTTTTCGCTTTCGTGCTTTGCCTTTTCGTCAGCGGTCATCTTTGCGAGTTTTGCAGCTTCGTCAGCTTTTTCCTCTGCTTCCTTGTCCCACTTAGCCTTTGCCGTGTCAATTGCCTTGCTCATCCTGCGGTCGAATTCAGCCTGATATGCCTTATCTTTCAGCACTTCGTCAAAAGTAGGCTGTGCAGGGGGAGTGCCACCGTCTTCAGGGCTTGCGCCTTCGACAACGTCAGCAGAAGTGCCAGGCTCAGCAAAATACTGAAGCGGTAAGTGAAGTAAAGTTGATTTTTTCATTTTCATGTGTTTAACCTCCGTTTTTTGTCCTTTGCGTTCATGCCGCAAAGTCCGTTGATTTTTGCCCACTCCGTTCATCGCCCGAAGCGTTCAATTTGATATAAAAACAGCGCACACCCGAAGGCATACGCTGAAATTATTAAATTAAAGTTCAAATTCGTGTAATTTTGAGATTTAGTCGTATAAAATTAAACTATAACACTCAAAATTGTGTAATTTTTAGAATAATTCTGTTCCACCGATATCCATAGTTCTCTCCTTTCCACCCTTTTGGGCATAAAAAAAGCACCCTGTTAAGAGTGCTATATATATATAAATTTTACTGGTTATCCGCCAGAGAGTTGAACTCTGTCTAACGGTGTCAAAGACCGTTGTGCAACCGTTACACCTGCGGATAATAGAAAAGCACCCGTTTCCGAGTGCTTAAATATTGAATTTTGCATAAGAAAACCGCCTACATAGGTAAGCGGTTTATAAAAGTTTTAAATCTTCTTCAACACAATCAAAAATAGGAAAAACACCGCCATAACCGTCAGAACGCTTGCCTTTTACGTTGCTTTCAACAGTGATTTTTGTGTTGTCTTTATTCTTCGCAATATCGATTATTGTTCCTTCTACATTTTTGGATTTTATTAAAACCTTGTCATATAAATTGAACATTTAAATCAGTCCTCTCTATGCCCCGTTATAAGGCGCGGTTTGCCGTTAGGAGTGTCTTTTCTCCATACGGTTCTGAATCTTTTCTTGCTTGTGATACCTAAATCCATAAAAACGCTAAAATCCTCTGTTCCGTCTGAATTTTTCTTAACATCAGTTATTTTAGAAACGTCAAACTTTGATTCGATATCATCGAATAATCTTTCGTAATCGCTTTCTTTATAACCAACATCGAAAAACTCGTCAGCGTGCTTTGCACCCGGACTAAGCAAAAATTTCTTAATCTTATCTGGCGGAATTTCAAATTTCTTGCTTATTTTAATTATATCACTTTTATCGGTTTTGTCAAGGGATTTCTTCTTAAAAACAAGCTTTCCGTCCTCAGTAGGCTCTAATTTGTCAAGCCACTCGTCAAAAGTCATATCCTGAGGAACATTATCAGCCTTGAACGCGTCCCATTCCTTGTCAAGTTCTTCCTCAGAAGGCAGCACCGCCATTGTTGAAGAACGGCAGAACGGGTGCATAGGTGGATAGTTTACGCCAGGCTTAGCCTTTGCAACCTCGTATACCTTGCCGTCAAGCCTTTCGCATATAAGCGAGGTGCGGTCGTCAATCAGCGATGCGTATTCGTACTTGGTAACGCCTGACGCCTTATAAGCTTCAAGCTCCGCCTGTCCTGTCACATATGTGTTCTCAGTGCGTATCAATCGTCTTGCTTCGTAAGCGCCTACGTTGAAGCGTTCCTGAACGCGTGCGGCGGCCTTTCTTTCGCTCTCGCCAGTGATAAAGCTCTGAATCATGCTCTGTCGAATCTCATCGGCCAGCGTCTGAGTGTTGCCCCAGATACGTGAAGAAAAGTGCTTTCCTCTCCAGTTGGTCTTCAAAGTCTGTTCGATGCGGCTTTTCGGGAGTACGTCAAACGCCCCAGAAATGCCCGTTCCTTGTTGCAAGTCAAAAATAGTGTAATTATATGCCTTTTCCATTTCGGTGGATAAAAACGCCGAATCTGTGGCATATTCGAGGCCATACAACCCCTTACACAAATCTTTTGCTTGCTTATTCAGCTTATCGAGCCTGTCAAGGCGGTATTTATACGCAGGTGCGGAAATCTTCGCTTCAAGTGCAAGCCTTTTTTCGGAGTCGGTAATGCCGCTTAATATTTGCAGGATAGCCTTTGACGGTGGTTTGTTTCCCGCTCTGTCAATCAATCGCTTAGCCTCTGTCTGTGACAAGTCAAAAGCGTTCTCGAAAGCCGAGAAAATACGCTTGATTTCCTGTTTTATGATTTTTGCAGCTTCAAGATAACCAGTTTCAAGCTCCATTGCGACCTTTTCGGCATCTTCGATAAAGCGTTCGGTCTTGATTATTGAGCGTTTCGCCCAGTATTTCTTGTCATTTCGCCTCTCCCGGAAGTAGCGATGATAAACTCTTTTGCGTTCTTCCTCCGACATTTCAGCAAACCGCTGAGCGCTTGATTGCCTACTCATTTACTATCAACTCTCCAGAATCGGCGTATTCGCCATAATTGTCTGCTGTCTTTCAACAGCCTGTGCTTTTTCTTCTTCAAGCTCCTCAAGAGCTGCGTCAGGGTCTTTAACCATTGAAAGGTTTGAAAGCAGTGTGCGCTGCGGTACAATGCCGCTCAAAGTTGAAGCAATCTGCGCTTCTTCAAGAGCGTTCGCAGGAAGTGAACGATTGAATGTAATTTCGATGTCAGAAACATCGACCTTTGCGCTGCCCTTAATGCCAAGAATGTTACTTATAAGCTGTAAACGGATTTTTAAACCCTCAGCAAAATAACGTTCCTTTGTCTTTGTGAGCTGTTCAAGACCGAGAAGCTTGTATTTGATTGCCACGCCCGAAGAATTTCCCGAAAAGCTCTCATCCGTAAGGTCAGGAACGCAGGAAATCTTGTGAATGTCCGAAACAACCGCCTGACGCAGCACGTCAAGGGAAGACTCGTCAAACTGCCTTGTTAAGAACGACGCATCGCCGTCCATATCCAGCATCATAACCTTGTTTTTACGGATTGACTCATACGCTTCCTTTTCTTCTTCGCTGCTATCGCCCAGCACCTGACCTTTAATCAGGAGAATTGCATCGACAAACTGTTCTTTGTCGTTGATTCGGTCTGACTGAAGCGTATTATATGCGTCAATCAGCGATATTACAGGCTCAAAGTCGCCCTTTCTGCCACTGTTGTTATAATATTCGATTAACGGCACATCGCCGAAATAGTGAGCCTCGGGAGCTTCACTGCCTGTCAGCTTATAAAGCGTATCAAGCTTGATATTAGTGATGTACTGTGCTGTTGAATACTGGCCTGCATACCCTGTCTGCTGTCCCTTTTCATCAAATACAGGGAAATAATAAACGCCAAACACAGGCTTCTGTTCAACCGTATCATCATACACCACAAAAGCGTTTAAAGGCGAAACCCTCGCAAGCTTCGGCTCGGACTTTTCGCCGCTTGACATATATACAAGCTCAAAGCCTCTGCCGAATACGGAAACATCAAGCGCAAGGTCTGCGTCCTGAGTCGGTGCATCTGCTTTTTCAAGCGCATTTGTCAGTGCTGTGATATCTTTGTTGTCCTTACCAGAATAAACAACAGGAGCGCCCATAAGATAGGCGGCCGCAAAATTGGAAATATAAGCGGCGTGATTCGTCACGACCTTGTTGTTGCTCAGATTTCCGCTTTTTACTCTGTCTGTGATAGCGTGCTCGCCGTCATAGTAGCGTTCAAGCTTCTGTAAGCGGTCAAGCTCATTATTGCTGTGCCGCTGGATATAAGCGGCCACTATTTCGGGAGTGATTTCCGCCGCTGTTTTGTTTGTTGTGAAAAGAATTGATTTCTTCATTTTTCCCTCGCTTAGTAAATGCTGAGTTTTGATTTATCAATGGTTTTTATTGTCTTTCTACCGATTACGCTTTCAAGTGCATATCTGGTAGCGTCGATTGTGTGGTTATCTTTATCAGGAAAGCGGCTGATAAAATTGCCGTATCTGTCCTTGTCATATTCATACAGCGTGAATTCTCTGAACACATTCGGAGTGCGCTTCTTGTCAATCACGATGCTTTTGCGGTTCTGCAACCATGTGACGCCGTGGTCTACACTGTCAGGGCCTTTCTTTGCACCGATAATTCTTGAAAGCCCCAGCCCTCTGAATTCGCTGATTGTTCGAGGTTCGGCACTGTCTGCCGTGATAACGTGTTCTTTGCCACTTTTCTCGCTTATAAGCTCAACAGCTTTTTTATTGCCAAGCTTAACCTGGTATATCTCGTCAATGAAATAAACCGTATCGCTTGCCTTGTCATAGGCTATCTTTACCCAGACAAACGGGTCAACCGCAAAGCCGAAGTCAACGCCATAATAGAAATAACCGAGCCTTTCAATTTCAGCGTCGGTTATCGTTCTGCTATTCACGTTCTCAAAAACTGTGCCGCCTGTGCCGACGGCAAGACCGAGATATTCGTGTTCATATGCTGTCGGGTTGCTCTTCTTAAGTTCCTCAGCGTCAACTATGAACTGTTCGCCAAGCCACTCAACTGGCACATCCAGATAAGTGCTATGTATCGTGATTTTGTCCGGGCGTTCCTGCTGAATTGCTATGTTCGCCCAGTTGTCACGGCTTTTTGGTGGATTGAACGTGAAGAAATTCCAGTAAACAGAGCCGCCACGGTTGGCCGACTGCAATATGCTTCTGATTTCTTCCTCACCCTTGAACTGGTCGAGCTCCTCAAACCACGTAATTCCAATATAGCCCTGCTTCGGCTTAATCGACTTAATCTTCAAGGGGTCATCTGCCCCTCTGAAGAACACCTTCTGACCTGTGGGAATATAAGTTATTTCAAGCGGGCTTTTAGTGGCCTTAAAATAAGCGCCAAGCCCCAGCTCATCAATTCCCCATAAAATCTGATTGAACACGCTGTCTTTCAAAGTCCCGCCAACTTTGCGGACCACCAGCGCATTTACTTCGGGATTGTTCACCATAATCACGGGCAACATTATCGACACGAAGGATGATTTTGTGCTCCCTCTGCCACCGTCCGCCCAGTACTGCGTGTGATTGTGCTCTAAAATATCAAAAACAAGCTCATCAAACAGCGGAATCGTATGTTCAAGCAGATTAATCTTCATTGTTTCCGCCTCTCGGTGCAATTACTATTTGCACGCCGCTTTCTTCTTCGTTGCTTGTTTCTCCCATAATATCCCGAATTTCGTGCATAGCTTTGACGTTTCCACCGACTGCCTCTCTGACAGTTCCTGCAACACAACCATCAAGCCAAGTGACTGTTTCAGGCTTTATCCCGAACATCTCGGCGATATTTCGCGAAATTTCCGGATTGTTCACTTTTGCGTTAAGAAGCGTTTCCATAGCTTTTTTTATATCTCGCTTTTCTCTGCGCACTTTTCCGGAGGCTTTGCCGCCTTTTTGCCGAATTTCTCTCTGTTCGCTCTCTGTTCGCTCAGAAAAAGGAATTAAATTCTTATCACCACTATTCACGTCACCACCTGCATTCTTTGTTGCATAAAAATGTGCCCTGCAACCGCTTGCAAAGCACTGACAAAATACAAACACAAAACCCCCGAGCATTTCGGAGGTCTTGTGTTAATGATTCAATAACGAAAGGAGATTTGTCCAATGGGAACAACTGGAGCACAGTCGCAGGTCGTGCCCTGCTGAGCCCGTGCATATCCCGCCTTTTGGCGGGATTCGGAAAATCCTGAAAGGTGGAGGAAATCCGCTTGATGCGCTTACTGACTCAGGTCAGCAGTTCGCTGGTTGCAGGAGTAGGATTTGAACCTACGGCCTTCAGGGTATGAACCTGACGAGCTGCCACTGCTCTATCCTGCCATTTCCCGCCTCACGGCGGGCGTGATACCGATAAACCAAAAGGAGGACTGTTTGACCGCCTTTTCTCTGATTATAACTATATCACATTTTCTTGTAACATTCTACAACATTTGTAACATTTGTAACATCTTTTTTTCAGGGCGGTGTTATGTAGGTTAAAGCTGTGCCGTGCATCCTGCATATCTGCATACGTGAATAGCCTATCTGTTCGCCTATGACGTCAAATGTTTTGTTGTTGAAATAATGCTCTTCGAGAATATACCGATAAGCCGAGTTAGCTACAGAGCTTATCTGTGTGCGAATTTCCGCTTTCAAGGCTACCAGCCTTTCGATGTCGCTCACTATCTCTCTTTCAAGGTCAACAATCTTAGCGGCAGCCTTTCCTACCCTGTCGGAAATCTCTCCCGAAGAACCGAAGCCAGTTGACGGAGAAACCTTTGTCGCAATAGCGTTTATGCGTTCAATCTGCTCACGCTTGCTGTTGATTTCCGCGTCAAGAGTGCGGTATTGTTCAAGATACTCTTTCGGTGTCATTTGTTTTGGTCCTCTCTTCTTGAATTGCCCTCAAAGCTTCCCTGCCTCTTGCAAGATGCTGAAGCTCATCGTGGTATATCTTCCTGCGTGGTTTTTCTTTTTCGGTAAAAATATACTCATCAAATCCCTTGAATGTGATTCCAATTTCTTCAAGCTCTTTGAGATAATCGCCGTTGTATTCGGTCATAGCGTCAAGCATACGCTGAAGCCTGATTTTGCCGTAACCCAGATAACGGTTGATATGCGTGCAGAACATAGCCAGCTCAGTTGTGAACGTAGCATAAACAGAGCCAACAGGAAACTTGCCTATAATCTTAGAAACAATCGGTTCAAGCTGTTTCTCGGTTATATGTATGCGTTCAAGCTCCTTTGCGAATCTTTTGTCGAATACATCATCATCAAAATTCTGCCGCCACTGCTTGACAGTTCCGTGAGCGTATGAATCAAACATATCAACAAGCGTCTTTGCTCCGACTCCCATTTTGTGCAGAGCACACATAGCAGTCAGAAGCACCTTGCCATTTGCGTTGACAACATCACGCTTCATCATGCCGTACTGAATGTTGCTGGGTTTAAGTTTTTTGTTTGTCATCGTTAAACACCTCGCTTAAGGATACGACGTGAATTGAAGTTTTATATCCGTATCTTTCGTTGGATTTTAGCTTTACATCACGCCAATCAATTCGAGCATGGCAGTTGAAACACATGCAATTGTCGCGCATAATTTCCTGTTTGCACTTAGGGCAATAGAAGCTAACCGCGAACATCAAAGGTTCTCCGACATTTCCGCCCACACAATACTTTTCAATGTCAGGCTTCACAATGTTATCAATGTTTTTTTCAATTATCATCGTATGCCTCCTTTCTTTCGCCATAACTGCAATAATCTGTTTCGGTTATTTCCATTCCGCTTGCGGGGCAAATCAAAAAGCCTTTGTTATTAACTTTTGCCGTCTGAAAATATTTGCAATCCTTACACTTTACGACTGTTTCTGTATCAACAATGCTCATATATAAGTCACACGGGATTTTTGAGTGGATATTTCTTCCATAATGTTCAATCTTGTAACAAACAGCCATGTGATAACAAGTTAAACAAGGTTTATATTCAGCCATTTTCGCCCTCCGTCATTTCTTTTACAAGGTTGTCAATGTCTTCAAGCAACCAATTTAACACAGGAGCATAGTACGTATCTCTGTTCAAAAATTCTTTCAACCTTTCCACAAAGGCTTTAATGCCGTCATTGTAGCCTTTATCGTACTGCCCTCTGTCGTACTGCAAGGCTTTTAACAATTCGTCTTTGTCAACATTTACGCCGATTTCCTGCACAGCTCGGAAAATCTCGCCATCCTGCTGCATTCGCATATTGCTTATTATCATTTCAATCGGTGAATTATACATTTTTATCCTCCTTATTCTCATAAACCTTGATAGAGATTGATACATAGTCCTTATCGTCAAAAAGTGTCCCTGCTATGTATAAGCTGTTTACAAGGTTCAAAGCTTGCATTGCTGTTTCAGCTTCCACCTCAATTTCTATTTGTTGTGTAGCCTTAACGGAATATTTACTCATTCTTATCGTTATCACTCCAATCAAGAGCCTGCCCGCAAGTCTTACACCTTGTCAGCTCGTAAAAATCGCTAACACAACGCCCGCAACAGGGACATTCACCGTAATCGCCGTTATATTCCATTGTTTTATTTAACGGTTTTTTAGGTATCTGCTTTTCAAGGGCTTCAATAGCTTTTTCAAAGGCTGCTGCATAGTTAATAGGGTAATTCCATTCAACCTCTGCTATTGCTATTTTTATAGTTTCAACCGCTTCTTTTGGTGTCATTCCCACACCCTCCCCAGATACCTCATTTCGATAATGTTTCCACCTTTGCCGTGTAGTCCACCCAGACTACCGAACACGGTATATGTGCCAGCTGACAGCACCGCAGACGGCATATAATCTTCATCGGTCACAAACTCAATTACGCTTGTGCAAGGGTCGCCGTCGTAATTCTTATCAGGCTGACCGAAATAATCGGTTGTGCCGTCATCCTTAAACTCTGCAAGAATAATGTCAAATTCAGTACCGCAGGCAAGTGTCACGTGCCACGTATCGCCTATGTCACGCCCATACGCTGAGCCGAGAGCAGCGCAATAATAATCAGTGCCGTTGACGTAGTACACCCTGATTCCTGAATCAACATCCGTGTCGCAGTCTTCCTGAAGCCTGTACTGGATGCTGTTCTTGTCGGTTATCTTCTTATAATCCATGAATCGCAGAGTGTTCGTCATGCCGTAAGGCAGACGCTCCTTAAGAAGCTTGTTTGCTTCGGGAGCTGTCCGCATACGTACAATGACATCGTTCAGGGTTTCGATTTCTTCGGTCAAACGTGTGTTTTCATTTCTCAAATCAACATTGCTCTGTGCAAGGTTACTGGTAAATTCATCAAGCTTGACATATTCGATTTTGCTCTTGTCAATTTCCGCCTGCATGGTGATTTTGACGTCTTCAAGCTTATCATCAGCCCGCATCTGCGTTATTGCAACTGCACCTATAACGCAGGCTATGAGCGCCAAGCCGTATATAATTATAGACATATGTTTTTTCATTCAGCCTCCTTTACGGTCATAACCCCATTTTCGTCCCTGCTGTATTCAGGGATATCAAGTTCCAGAAGAAACGCTATATTACAGGCAGCGTGCCATAAATGCGGCAAACCACTTTCAGAATCAACTCCATATGGACTTTTGAGCCATGCGCATATATGCCGCATAAGCGCCGCCCTGTATCTTTTAGGCTCTACGTTTCTATAGCTATATTCTTCGCCGTATTTCTTGACGCCGTAAGTTCTGACAGCTCCAACGGCTTCTATAAGCTCAGGCGGAACAAGGTCAAGTCTGGGCTTGTCTGAATCGAATTTGTAGTTATCCATTTGAAAAAATCCTTCCTCTTACTTTATCAAGATTTTCTGAGCCAAAAGTCTGATAAACCTTTCCTTTAATTGCTTTTGTTGATTTCCCGATTTCTAAAGCAATCACAGAATAACTGCTTCCGTCAGTTATTAATTTTTTCAGTTTATCTTTCTGCTCTTTTGTCCATTTGTTATGAGTATAAGCTTTAACAGGCCTTTCTTTTACGCCTAAATCAATAACACGCCTCTGAATAGCTCCTGACGTACGTCTAAGTCGTTGTTCAAGCTCTGCGTACCCATAGCGATGCGTTTTTAACAGGCGAATTAACTCTGCATCTTCGGCAGGTGTCCAAGCGTCATTGTGTTGTTTTTGCGCTCTGTTTTTCTTCATATCTTCGTTTCTCTTAACTGTTACCCATTCAGGCTCAACGCCTAAAGAATTACGCTCAAACCTTGAGAAATCAAACAAGTCTTTATTAAGTTCTGCGAACCGCCAAAACTCTTCAATTTCAACCACACGAAAAGAACAGTTGCGCACCTTATGTTTTTTTATTTTCAGTCCTTTTTCAATTAACAGCTTTATAGAATCAGCGTTGCCACCTCTGCGCCCTACTGTAAGCAAAAGCTGATTAAGAGATAAGTACTGGCTATTTTCGAGATGCGCACCCATTTTTAACTTGCTCGCCTTTTGCATTACAGCAGTTTCGCTTCTGTTGATATTTTTAGCAATCGTCTTAATGCTTGTATAACCCCAATGTTCTTGTAAGTAATCTATTTCATCAACAGTCCAGTTTCTGGCTTGCCCCATTCAAACTCTCCTCCTTGCCACCGTACCCTCTCCTACGGTTCTTTCCATTCCGATTCTTAAAAATTCGGCTTCTTTTGGTGTATTATTGAGCTTGCAACAGATGCAATCATCGTAAGGGCACGAAAAGCAGCTGTCTGGAGGGTTACAGCAAAATTTTCCCTTTCCGTATATCCCCAAGCGTTCAGCCCGCATATATCGCTGGATAGTTGAGAAATTACGGCTCAAATTTTTTGCAATTTGATTTATTGATAAGCAGTCTGCGTGCTTATGTATGTAATCTCTTTCTTTTTCAAGAAGTCGTGTCCCTCTTTCTTTCAGGCGTGCGACTCCCAGCTTACACGCCGCTGTTTTAACCGAACCGCTTGTCCTGTTCAGATGCTTTGCAACCTTTTCAGCGCCGTCTTTGGCGTAATGTGCAATAAGATACGCTTTTTCTTCGGTAGTCCATTTCACCTTTGGTTCATTTGACGTGTTCAACACTTTACTCCTTCCTGTATCTGGCATACGCCTTTTCTTTTACAAGTTCCGTATCAATCGACGATTTTTTCTGATACCTCGCATAAGAGCTTTTTTCCAAGTCATTGACGTCAAAGCTCGTTAATAATCCGCAGTCGCTGGCAGGAAGCTTCAGCTTGTCCCTGTCCTCGTTTAACCACTTGCCTACAAGCTCCGCTGTGGGCTCACCTTTTATCCCTTTGCGCCGCATCCAGTTTCTGACCTTCGTCGTATAAGCGTCAACGTTGGATTTCCCGAACTCCAAAATCAAAGAATCAAAAGTTGTTGAGGGGGAGGGGGAGGCAGGTGCAGAAGCGCCCCCTTCTTCCTTCTTAATTTCTTTATTTCTTAATTTCTTTATTTCTTCCATTGGGTCGGCTTGCGGTCGGCTCTCGGACGGCAAGCGGACGGCTTCCGTTGCACTTTGCTGATAGTGGGTATAGTTTTTCAGCGTTATTATCGTGAATTTTGCGGTCGGCAAGCGTTGCAATTCTCCGCTTTTTTCTAATTTTTTTAGCGCACGATTGACCGAGTCTTTTGAAATGTTCAATATTTCAGCAACTTTCTGAAGTGAAATGACGCACTGCCCGACGTCAATTTTATGCCCCTCAAATCTTCCCGGCTCATAGTTTGCGGTAACAAGAAGGTGAAGAAATACCCTTGAAACAACAGGGTCGTGATACCATTCCCAGTCAACTATTTTGCGGTGTATTTTTATGTAGCCGCCTGTTAGCACTCAATCACCCCTAATCTTTCCCGCAGCTCATATTTAAGAAGCAGCGCTATAAGTCTGCCTGACGTTTCAGGCTTGCAGAACATCGGGATTAAGTTGTATCTTGCAGACCACGCAGCCAACGAAGCTGTAAGCGCTTCAGCGTTTAGCTTTGACCTGTATCGGCCTGCAAACACGTTTTCCCACGTTCCGTTTTCAACAATTAAATAAATCCTTGCGCCTGCTTCTTTAGCTCTCTGAAATTCTCTCTGAAATCGCTGTCTTTCCTTTCCGAAGCACATACACAGTTCATCAACGCTCATTTTGCGTTCGATAACTACCTGATTTTCAAGGCTGAATTCTTCGCCGTTAATATTCACAGTGGCCGAATAATCACCAAAATCAAGCTTGCGCCGGATAACCGGAAGCCCCACCGCTTTAAACCTGCGCCTGAAAGCTTCCGTGTCCTGTTCTCTAGTATCAGCAATTATTGTTATTTCTTCAAGGGCTTTCTCGATTTCATAATCGCTGTATTTCCGCATCACGCAAAGGGATAATCGTCTTCACCGGGAGCGATTGTCTTAAAATCTTCAGCTGAATAAGTAGGTGTAGCAGGTGCGCTTCCGTTAAGGTACTTAGGCTCAGGTGTTTTGAATTTGTTCTCTCTTATGGTGTCAGTTGATACAATCGCAAAAACTTCAGAATAAAAGCCGTGACGACCTTCGTAATCATATTCCTTATCACGTACCAGAATGCCGCATTTAAGGCCTTTAAGTTTGGTTTCGTCCCAATCCCAGTGATAGCCTGTGTTGCTGTCTTCCAAGGCGTTTGTAACGCCCTTAAGCACTCTCTGTGTTCTGTTGTCATTGTCTGAGCCGTCACCTGTGGGAACGTATAAGCGAAGCACACCCTTCCACTTTTTGTTTTCCTGGTTGCTGTTCTGATATACTTCCTTGAAATAGAAAGCATAATCACCTTCCATAATGTCAACGGCAATTTCAAGCTTCTCATAATAGCCGTTTTTACCGTTGTAGCCGACTACTTTTGCGCCTTCGATTCTCGCTATGTAGCCACCTGCGGGAAGTCTGTCGCTTCCGCCTGAATAAGCCTGTACCTTTTCAAATCCTGCAATGGGTCTCATGTGTTATACCTCCGTAAATTAAATGTTATAAAATTCTCTTATAGCTGTATCAACAGCCTTTAAGTCGTTGTCAATGAGCTGGGAATCGAACATTCCCATAGGCGATTTCACGGTATCGTGGCCGTTTGTCTGCGTTGAAAACTGGTATTTCCCGTCCTGAACAACTGTTTTAAGCACAATAGTGAACCAACCTTCAAGCGTGACCTTTTCGTCAAGCATTTTGCCAATAGTCTTGAAACGCTCGTTCCCATTGGCATCAAGGTCAACGTGACCGAGAAAATAAACAATCTTATCTTCGGGAAGAGCCGCCGCAGCCTGAAGCAGATTATAGAAATTACAAGCCATTTCTGTGTATTTGTCATACCCTTTTATCTGCGCTGTACGCATGAATTCTGTCGTCATAAGATATGTGCTATCATCGATTATGATTGACTTGCTAGGCGCTTCACTTATCGCCTTTGTTATGTTCTGATAGTTCGTAGAGCGCCAAACCTTGACGCCATTGCTCTTGAAAGGCATAGGTTTTCCGCTTACGTTGATGACAAAAGCTTCGTTGTCTTTGAAGTTTCGGAGTGATGTTGATTTTCCGCTTCCGCTCTGGCCTATTACCATAACTAATACTGCCATTTTAAACCTCCTCTATCTGTTTTAATGGGCAAGAACCGCCCACAAATCGCTGTGGATATGCCGTTATTTCTTTTGTCAGTTGGCATATACCGTTGTTACGACTGAAGAACTGGCACTGATAACAGCTGATATCTGAATTGCCTTTACTGTCAACAGGAAAGAACACCGTCACAGTCGCTTGTGCCTTGATGTAGGAAGCAACCCCCGAACTAAAATCAGGCATCTTCTTCCTCCTCTTCTTCGTCCCAGTCACAGCTGTGACACACAGGGCAAACCCAGCGCTCCTTTTGCATATCTTTTCCGTTGATTTCTACAACTGAGCGTTTAACCATGTATTCGGCAAATCGTGAGCCGCAGTCGTTGCATTTATACATCTTTCACCTCATCCAGACTGTGGCATTCCACGTCATTGTAATAAAAGCTCTTTCTTACATAAGGCTTGCCGTTGATAGTTGTGTCGGTGCACTTTACTTTTGTACCAAGAATTGAAGCCAGCTCGTCTATTCCGTTGTAAAAATACAGTGAGCAATCATTATTGCCTAACATGATGTTTCCAACTCTTAAAGGCTCTGCAAGCTTCTTAACAGCTTCAACCTTTTCATCAATAGCAGTTTTAAGTAAATTTTTAATTTTTTCAGTCATGCTTGACAATCCTCCTGTTTTATGTTATTTTAAAAATAAGTAATATTTTGTTTCTGCCTGTCCGAGTTTTCGGCAGGCTTTTTTCTTTATCGGGATTTCTTCTTCCCTGTCGTAAACTTTCGATAGCACCTCAGCTTGTCGAAGCTTTCGCTTTCAGGCTCAGGGCGACCTTTTTGCACCCATTCGCCATAAGACATACCGCAGGCAGCTGCCTTGTTAGCGTCTTTGATGATTTGTTCGTTAGCGCTGAGAATTTTCGCCATCCTTAGCCTCCCACAGCTGACCTTTCCATATCGCCCACGCCATACCAGCGAGAGCCGCAAAGGCTAATATCGTCACGTTCTCCAACGTCAGCAGAGCCAGTCCGAAGAACGCAAAGGCGATTAATAAGTATTTAATCTGAGTGTTCATTTTTCCAACCTCGCAATTATTTTTTGAATTACATCACTGCCGTAGTCGTTTTTGCACAGCTCGCAAAACTCTTTGACAGTAAAGCTGTCTTTTTCAAGGTCAATGCCGTGATTCTTAACAAAATTCTGTCTTCCAAATTCGCAGCTGCCTGTGAGTCTGTTGTGCCAATCGTAAAAGACTTTTGCAGAATATTTATCTTTTTCGTTGAATTCGTTAATAAAAGATTCTATTCTTTCATCTTCGTCCATATCTTCAAAAATCTTGCTTCTAAGCGCTTCACGAGCTTCAGCGACGGTTGCACCATGCGCAAAACGATTGAAGCCCTTGACTATATAACATGCCTCGGTAGTCAAATCGTTGTTTATCACAAACCCTTTTGCAAGGTTATTTTTAACCTTTTTTATAACCGTAGGAATTCCGTCGATATAGTAAACTTTATCGTTGTTATAAGAATATATATCGTCGCCGTCGCCGTAGCCGGAGCCGTAGCCGGAGCCGTCGCCGTAGCCGTAGCCGGAGCCGTAGCCGGAGCCGTAGCCGTCGCCGTAGCCGTAGCCGTCGCCGTCGCCGTAGCCGTAGCCGTCGCCGTAGCCGTAGCCGTCGCCGTCGCCGTAGCCGTAGCCGTCGCCGTAGCCGTAGCCGTAGCCGGAGCCGTAGCCGGAGCTAACACTTAAAAACTCTTTTATCTTCTCCATGTGCCCACCGCCTCAATAGACATGATTGCTTTGTCGGAGCAAGGGATTATTTCGATTACTCCGAGAATTGTCATTTCCGGCACGTATACCGTAAATTTACAGTTCTGCGGAGCTGACACCCCATCAATTGCTAACTGTGATAAGCTTGCAGCGCCGTCCCAGTACCAAAGGCGACGGACATTTGTCATAACAACCTCGCTGCCGTTTCTTTCCTTGATTTCGCCGTAAAATACTCCGGCTCTGTCCGCTCTTACAATTACTTTTTCGTTTGTCTTTTCCATGATTATTTTCCTTTCATTATCTTAAATTCGGATAAGCCTTCTTTATGATGTCGTCAAGGACAAAGCAGAAAGGCTTGTCCGTCTCTTTCTTACTTACTGCCTGCACAGGCTCTTTGACCCTCTGGGAATTGTTCTGTGCAGGCGTTATTTTTTCGGTCTTATGCATTTACTCTCCTTATCGTGTTATTGCGATAGAAATCAGACATATCACGGCTAAGCCTGTCCAATAGTCCGTTATTCCATGCGGCATACTCTTTCTCGTCCATATCAATAAGGCGTTTCTCTGTGCCGTCAGGCATACACGCTACCGAAGGAAGTGCCCTGCTCCCGTCCTCGAAAATCCTTGTCCCATCAGGGAGCCTTTCAACCACTTTCAGGATTTTATATGTCCCGTCAGGATTTCTGTATTCAAATTGCTTTCGCCGTGCCATTCTGTTCACCTCGCTTAATTTTATTTGTTGTGCCGATTGTCCTATGCCTTTTCAAGCATTTCGGGCGGAACATCGTAGAGCGTGAGCTTGTTCTGGTGCGTGTCAAGGTCAACGTTGCCGTTCTCGTGAATAAAGATGATTTCGGCGGTCTTGAACAAGTGATAGTTCCACGATTTATCTGTCTTGTGCTTGCAACACTGTCCACAGACGGTTGCACAGCGTTCATAATTCGGCTTCGGCTTTACGACGTCACCGATTTTGTATGTACCTGTCATTTTGTCTCCTTAATCTTCCAGATTTACGATTTCAACAAATCGTGCTGCGAACTTAATCATTTCATCAGCGATTGAAGCGTTTGAACGCTTGGTCTGTTTTGCGTATTTTTCGATAAGCTTCTTTGCTTCAGGCGATACCCTGTCCGTCGTATCTCCGAAAGCCTCCGTGTGTGACGGAGCGTAAAACGTAAGCTTCTCCACCTTTCTTCACTCCTTTCAGTCGGTTTTTGTCGAATTTTGTTAAGTTTACTTAACCTTTTCGGTAAAAAAATAAAACGGTATCATCTCATTCGGAATTCCAAGCAACTTGCAAGAGCTAATGATTTCGTTATGTGAAAAGTCACTTTTTTCATTAAGTTTATCAGATAACGAAGCACTTGAAATGCCGAGTTTTGAAGCGAATTCGCCTTGAGTCTGATACTTAGCCTTGATTTTTCCTCTTAATTCGCTGTAATCGAAGCTCATTCTCCCCCTCCTTTCCGTTAAGCTTGCTTAACACAATTATAGTTTAGCATACTTAACTCCGTTTGTCAATAGTTTTTTCAAAATTTCCTTAACTTTTTTCAAAAAAACTTGACATTTGCTTAATTTTATGTTATATTTCAATCATAGAGATAAGAAAGAGGTGAGTTTATGAATAGTATTTTTAAGGATAGATTGATACAAGCTATGGAAGCGAGAGACGTAAAAGCTGTCGAATTAGCGGAAAAAACCGGACTAAGCAAGGCAAGGATTAGTCAATATATGAACGGCGTATATATACCAAAATCAAAAGGAACTCATCTAATCGCTAAAGCATTACATGTCGAGGAAACGTGGCTTATGGGAATTACTGATAACATGGAAAGACAAGAACGAACTTCCTCGCCTTTAATGTTGGAAAACGCAATCAACATTGTCGAAACCGTAATTGAGGACGAAAACTACAGAGCTATAGTCAACTCTTCCGCACTGCTCAATCCCGACGAAATGAAGATGGTCCGTGCTATGATTGACGGTTTAATAAGAAGTAAAAACACACAGAACAACAATTGATGCATAGGAGGTATAATTATGAAATGTCGTGCCTGCAAAATGGATATGCCAAACGGTGCAACTGTTTGCCCTTATTGTCGAACCAATCAAAGAAAATCTACGGATTTATCATGCTCTGGGATGTTGGGTGCACTTTGTTGCATCATTGCGTGCTTGGCAATGTTGGCGATGTGTTCGAGAAGCGACGATGAAGCTAATTCAAACACAAAAAAACCGAGCACAACGACTGTATCCACTGCTTCACCAGGACCTATTAGCGAAAGTGAACAGCAGGCTTTAATTGATTCGCTTTCAAACATGACTAAGGTAACTTATGGAAAAAACTTCGAGATTACATACGAGAATATGTTTAACTACTATTCCATAAGGGTATGGGACGAAAAAATCACTGAAGCTTCTAAAACCGAAAACAACGAAGAATGGGAAAAAATAAAAGAACAAGCTGCTTCTTTTGAGAGCAGACTCAATCAACAGGTCAAAAGCGTTGACCAAACTGCATATGCCACCTTTGCGTTTTCTACTGCCGAAACAGATTATGAAAGTTTACTGCTGATTTCTAATGGCGAACTTTTGCTTGACTTTGGATATAAAGAGCCTGAGGAAACTACAGCGCCCGAAGAAACACCTGCAACAACAACTTATCCCAAAATTAATGGTTTCTTAATTGGTGACAGAGAAGGCACTACTTATGACGGTTACTGCGAAGTTGTTGGAGTGGTTGCAAATGCAACAGGATATAATTGCAGTTACGTCCAAATCACTATCGGATTTTACAACGAAAACGATGTTAAAATTGATTCTGGAATTGACAACATCTTAAATTTAAATGCTGGTGAAACATGGCAGTATGAGGTTACAGGATTCGGCGACGGTATAACCAATTTTAGAATTGACGATATTACTTGGTATTAAAAAACTCCCCTCGCCTATCTCAGACGAGGGGCAAATTGTAGAAAGGAGTGGTTATATGAAAATCGCAGCTTGCTATATCCGAGTATCAACCGACGACCAGTTGGAATACTCCCCTGACAGCCAGCTCACAGCAATCCGCAGATACGCAAAGGCAAACGACCTGATTCTGCCCGATGAGTTTATCTTTATCGAACAAGACGGCATTTCGGGCAGAAAGGCAGACAAGCGACCCGAGTTTCAGCGGATGATTGGCACGGCAAAAACCAAGCCGAAACCATTTGATGTGGTTTTGCTGTGGAAATTCTCTCGTTTCGCCCGAAACCGTGAGGATAGTATCGTCTATAAGTCAATGCTCCGAAAACAGCTCGGAATCGAGGTTATTTCTATTTCCGAAAATGTCGGCGACGATAAAATGTCGGTTATTTTTGAGGCAATGATTGAAGCTATGGACGAATACTACTCAATCAACCTTGCTGAAGAGGTAAAACGAGGAATGACCGAGAAGGCAAAGCGTGGCGAAGCTCTTTCCATTGCGCCGCTCGGCTACAAAATGGTAAACAAACAGCTTGTAGTTGACCCAGATAAGGCGGAAATTGTCAGAACAGTATTTGAAAAATACCTTGCAGGCAGTACGATTCGGGGAATCGCAGAGTGGTTGAACGATATCGGCATCAAGACCAAGCGCGGTA
>JAEIGA010001480.1_pt1 | contig 36696 bp, 32 predicted proteins | sample 9270691 | NCBI WGS metagenome assembly JAEIGA01 (sample SAMN17057246, study PRJNA624740) | gut metagenome | biome: biome; isolation source: fecal sample | host: Bos grunniens | place: China: Xizang | collected 2019
TATATAAATACAATTTGCATCTTTTTATATCATTCTATCACTTAAAACAAAATCAATTCCTCAGCGCTTAATTTATTCTTATGTATAAAACATAAATAATCACTAAATAAAAAAATCCCCCGCAATATATAATTGCGAGGGCCTTTTTTACTTGCTTTCAAGATAATGAAGATATGGAGTATATGCTTGATATGCCAAGCCTCTGCAGTAGTGGTCGTGCTTGTAAAAAACATTGAGTAATTTTACAAACTCAGCATTATTAACAAGACGCTCCATAGTACGATCAATCATTGCAGTCTCTTCACACTCAGATGCAACTTCAAACAGTTCTTCATTGAATCTGCTGTAGTTGGCATCATACTTAAACATTCCTCTTATTTCAGAGTGAGAATACTTACCACCCAAAATGCAAGAGATAACATTCAAATCAGGATTTGAATCCATAGGAAACAACTTCTTAAGATGATCAGTCACATCGTAGTCTTCAATTCCTGCCAAAGATAAGCTAACGACAGGCTTAAAGTCATATGACTTAAGAAGCTCACCATCTCCATTCTTCTTCGCATCAATAAGAGCATAAATGAAAAGCTCCTGAGCATAAGATGGAATACACGCAGCAACACTCTCCATTGTGCATCCGGAAGGATAACGACGATAGACAGTTGCCTTCGAGGTGATTGTTGCAAGCATTGCAACATTAAAATCATCAAACCCCATAAGTCTCTGCTCAAATTGAGCCAAAGACTTCAAAAAATAATTAAAAAGAAGAATTTTCTTTTCCATAATTAATAACTTTTTGTCCATAATAATTCCTTTTATATCAGATAAATAGCATAATAACATTTAAAGTCAATAATATTAATTAAAAATAAATTATTTCAATATATGATACTTCAGACACTAAGGAGTATAGAATGAAACCATTTCCTAAAAAATTTTGGTCATTATTAAGGCTTTATCTAGGTTATTTTAAATCACAAATTATAATTTTTTTCCTGCTTATTATTTTAGGCATTGGATTTGAAAATCTTAATATTCGTTTTTTTGCAGATATAGTTGGAGCAATAAAAGATAACGATAATAATAGCTATGATAATGCATTTAAGTTTGTATATTTTCTAATAGCATCAAGCATTTGCGCAATTATTTTTAAGAATTCTGCTAAGTATTTCTTTAATGCTAAATTCATTGTTCCTTGCAAAATATTAATGGAAAAAGAACTATTTTCATATCTGTTAGGACATAGTTATGAATATATAACAAACAAACAATCAGGTATGCTAATAACATACAAAAAACAAGTAACAAGAATGCCAGAAATGATACAACATTTTTTATGGGATATAGATGGCATCATTGATATAATCATCAAAGTTATTATGGTTATTTGTGTTTCTCCTCTTATTGGTATTTGTTATTTTATTTTGTGTTTTGTAACATTAATACCTGGAAGAATATTTAACAAAAATTTGAAAAAAATTGGTTCATTAAAGTCGAAAGCTTCAGCTCTTGTTAATGGCCGAGTTCTAGATACGGTAAATAATATAAATGTTGTTAAAGAATTTAATAATATAGAGTACGAAAAAAAATCATTTATGCCTCTGTTTAAACAAGAATTTGATTTAAATATTAAATCAATTAAAGTATTTTTCATGCAATTTTCAACAGTTGGAATAACCACATCTTTTGCTTCATTTTTATTGCTTGTATTATCTGTTTATCAATGGAAAGAACAAAAAATAACAACAGCTGACGTTACATTTATCATTATGGTTCTATTAAATGGACTTAATATGATAGGGGCAGTTTTTGATGGATTACAAAGATTTACTAAAAATATATTTGAAGTAGAAAAAGGTTTAGAGGTTTTTAGCCATCCTCATGAAATTGTTGATAAAAAAGATGCAAAAACATTAAAGGCAACAAAGGGAAAAATTGAATTTAAGAATATTTCTTTTACCTATAAAAATAAGAAAAATCCAGTATTTAAAGATTTCAATTTAACAATTAATTCAAAAGAAAAGATAGGAATAGTAGGATGTTCTGGAAGTGGTAAAACAACATTGATAAACCTTTTGCAACGAGCTTTTGAATTAGATAATGGAAAAATTTTGATTGATGGAAAAGATATAGCAGAAGTAACTCAAGAAAGTTTACATCATAATATTAGTCTTATCCCTCAAGATACTGTAATGTTTAATCGCAATATTTACCAAAATCTAATTTTTGGAACAAATATAAAAGATATTAAAAAAGTTCGCCAAGCATCTAAAAAAGCATACGCAGATGAATTTATTATAGAAAAAGAAGGTGGATATAATAGCTATGCAGGTGATAGAGGATGTAAACTTTCAGGCGGTGAAAGACAACGTTTAGCTATAGCCAGAGCAATACTAAAAAATTCACCAATTTTAATTTTAGATGAAGCTACATCATCTCTAGATAGTCAATCTGAAAAACTCATTAATAAAGCAATTGAAAATATTATAGATAAGCAAACTGTAATAGCTATAGCACATCGTCTATCAACCTTAAAAAATATGGATAGGATTATTGTTTTAGATAAAGGTCAGATTGTTGAGGAAGGAAGCTTTGATGAGTTATTAAAATTAAAAGGAAAATTTTATCAACAATATAATGCCCAACAAAAAAGGAAAGGAGATAAATGTGTTTGATATAAAATATGAAGAACTAAAAAATCCAAACATAAAATCTCCACTAAAATTTTATTGGGATTGCGCTAAAGGGTTTAGATGGATTTTATTATTAGATATTTTTTATTCTTTTTTATTAAGTTTTACCAAAGTATGTAGTGTCATTCTTTTTTCAAAATTAATTGGATATTTTTCATCTATTTCACATAACGAATTTGAGTTGTCAAAAGCTTTGTCATATGTATTTTTAATATTGCTACAATTTTGTTTGACTCATATAATTAGGTTTATAAGAGAAATAACATCTGAAAAAGCTCGCTCTATGTTAAGTTGGAAAGCAAGATTTTTTGCTTTTGACTATGTTAGTAAATATTCTTTATCATATCTTAAAGAACAAAAATCCGGTGTTATATCTCAACGAATTAAAGCGCTAGGTGATAATATTTGGGGATTAAAGTTAGGATTTTCAAGAATTACATCTTGTATTTTTTTAATACTAATTCCTCTTGTTTTTATAGGAAATAAAAATATCTATTTTCTATTTATAGTTATTGGATTGGGTTTATTATCCGCAATATTTTCTTTTATAATATCCAAAAAAACATCTTCGCTAAATAAAAGATCAGAAGAAAAAAAATCTAAATATAATGGTTTTGTTGCAGATAGTCTTACAAATATCTTATTAATAAAAATGTTTGGTGAAGAAAAATCTGAAAATAAAAAAATAGAAAAAGAATTGAAACTATTGCAAATATATGAAACAAAAACAATATTTTCTGAAAATATCATATATGCTATCCAAGCATTGTTGTTAGCAATATTTAGAATTACATCTGTAATAGTGGCTCTATATTTATGGAAAAAAGGAAATTTGAATATTTCAGATGTTATAGCTCTTCTTTTATTAGTAGATGATGTAATACCTATGTTTTCAAGGTTGATGGTTGATATTACGCTTAATAGAAATAACTATGCAAAATTTTCTGATTCTTTCAAGCTTTTGCAAGTTCCAGTTGAAGACAATAAAGCAAAGTATCTTAAAGTTAAATCAGGTAAAATTGAGTTTAGAAACATAATTTTTGGTTATGACAGTAATAAACTTATTTTTGATAAACTTAACTTAAAAATTACTCCAAAAGAAAAAGTAGGCATAGTAGGTAAATCTGGTGGCGGAAAATCAACATTAATATCATTATTGCAAGGAAATTATAATTTAATATCAGGAAAAATACTTATAGATAATAAAGATATTTCTCAATTTAATATAGGTAGCATAAAAGAGAATATCTCTATTATTTCCCAAGATAATGTATTGTTTCATAGAACCATAAATAAAAATATTCAATATGGTAAAACTAATGCCAAAAAATCACAAATCATACACGCAGCTCAAAAAGCACTAGCTGATGATTTTATAAAAGATACTCCACACGGATACGATACAATAACAGGTGAACGTGGTGTTAAATTGTCAGGCGGACAAAGACAACGCATCGCAATATCAAGAGCAATACTAAAAAATGCACCAATTTTAATTTTAGATGAAGCAACATCAGCTCTTGATAATAAAACAGAAAAACAAGTTATAGAAGCGCTAGATAGTTTAATGGAAGATAAAACAGTAATAGCCATAGCTCATCGTCTCTCAACCTTAAAAAATATGGATAGAATAATAGTTATAGATAATGGGCGTATAGTAGAAGAGGGAACTCCAAAAAAATTATTAGATAGTAAAGGTGAGTTTGCAAAATTATGGAATTTACAAAAATAACCCCATAAAATGCAAATACTTATTTTATAATTTTTTCAAACAAAAACAGACTATAAATAATAGTCTGTTTTTTGTAGGAATGTAACATTAAAATATAAATCAATTATAAAATTCAGGCACCATAAGATAACTATCAGGATTTAAATTATATTTATTAAAAACTAACCTTAACTTATTTTCCTTAGATTTTATAAAATCTACCTCAGATAAAATAACAAAAATATCTTTCATAATATTTGTTATATCATCAACAGAAGGTAAGCCATCTGATTTAATAGGATTATCCATAATAATAAGAGAACTTTTATTTAATAAAGCTGCAGTTGCAGAAATAACTTTTTGATAAAAATCGTAGTTACTATTTTCCTCATCATAAATACCATCTTCGCATTGGTTATAGATTATAGCGTAAGTGTCATTAATAATTTTTGTTTTATTTATATTGTTATTCATATTTATCTCTCGTTTGTAACACTCATAATTAGAACATAAGTTGATATTAGTATTAAAAATTTAAAATATCAATTATTTTTTTATTTTTTTTGTAAAAACTACTATTTTTAGTGTTTTTATATAATATGTTATATACTTTTAGATTATATCCTGTGTACACATATCTTTTTTACATCATATATTATAACTACTTTAATTTGATGTATTAAATTAATTGACATAAAACCTAAAAAATGCTAAAATAATCCATCAAAGAGGAGATATTAAAATGGAAGAAAAAGATTATCACACAGAATTATATAATTTATATCAAAAGACATATAGTGGATTTAATCCTAATATTAAATTTGATGAAATATCTACATTAACAGACGAAGATGGTAAAAAGTACGTAATAGGACTATCAAGAAGCCAAGAAAAAGAATACACGGACTTCGGAAATTATAAACCTTTTTTATATTCTAAGAATGTTATTTTTGTTGCCAACATTGATGATAATAATAATTTAACAGGAGACAGTGTTAAAATTGAAGCATTATCTTGGGATGAACATTATCACTCTGAAGCATACATAAATAGAATGCTTCACCAATCTAATAAAGATTTACTTGGCAAAAAAAATGCATTTACCTGTGTTTCTGTTGGGATAAATAATAAAGATGAACTACCTAGAGTAAAAGTACATTCAGGTGGTGACATATCCGGAAATATGTACGATAAAATAACATTTATAAATGGATATTGCAATGTAGTAGATAGACTTGCTATATTAGAGGCGTTAAATTCCAAAAAATATACAGATAATTATGATAATAGAAAAGAAAATAAATTAATATCATCAATATGTTCAAAGTTTTTAATTCCAAATACTGAAGATGAAATGTATAGAAAAATGGAAGAAAGTAGAAAAAAAGAGCAAGAAGCTACGCAAAAAAGACAATTTGATAGAGATAAAAATAAAGCGTTACGGTTATTTATAAAAAAAGCTAAAGCTCAATATAAAGATTTAGGTAAATTAGGCTCAAGTAAGAGAAAAGTATTAAAACTTCATGCAAAAAGATTACTACCTAGCCTAATTAAAGAAGTACAAGAAAAAGAAAAAGAAAAACAAGAGAGAAGGTTAAATCAAAAAAAGGACTGGAATAACTTTAGAACATTTGTACAAGCAATTATGGATTCAAGATAATTTTGAATGAAAAAATTATATTACTTTGGGTGTTATTTTTTATAGTTACTCCCATTCTTGCGAGAGATATGTTTGTTATATTTAACCAATCTAATCTATCACACAATAACTTGTAGTGCAGCTAAAAGATGCACAAAGAATTGCATAAAAATCATATTAGTGCAAGCTCAACGCATATGATGTAGAGCTTGTAAACTTTATAGCAAATAAAGTTGATAGTAAAGAAGATAATAAAAAAAAGCAGTCCAAAGACTGCTTTTTAAGTAACTGGCGGGAGCGACGAGGCTCGAACTCGCGACCCCATGCGTGACAGGCATGTATTCTAACCAACTGAACTACGCCCCCATCAGAACAAGAACACTTATACCTAACAAAAAATATAAATGCAAGTGTTTTTTTTGCTTTTTTTTATTTTTTTTCTTTAATTAATGCATATTTTAATTCGTAAGGAATTTTAATTCCTCTAACATTCGGATTTTGCATAATAAATTTTTCCCAAGCTTTGTTGGTAAAACAAGTTTTTTTATCTCTATATTCTTTAATAACCCAAATTCTTAAATCACTTTTTTCAATATAACAGCCTCCAAGAGTAGTGTTATAAAAATCTTCTTCCTTTATACTATCAATTAGCGCTAACAATGCGCTAGATTCTGGTGTATAATCAGCTTGTGTTAAATCCTTAATTAAACCACCCAAAATCATATATTGTAATTCTCTATGCCAACTTAAAAATTCAAAGTAATCAAATGAATAACAAACATTTCCCCATTTGTGAATTTTATTTTCTTTAATGTTCTCAATAGTTTCTTCAATAAAGTTTTTGGAGTTTTGTAAGTTTTCAACTGCCAATCCAATTCTTTCAGGAGAAATTCCAACCTCATTTTCAAGCATAGATAAAAATTTTCTCATCTTAACACGTAAAAAGTCATCACACTGGTTAGATTCATCTTCAACCCAAATAATATTTTTTTCTTTCAAATAATCTTTTAATTTATTAGGATGCACCTTTAGTAAAGGTCTTAAAATTCTTATTCCATTTTTATACGAAATATCATCAATAGAAGCCAAACCCAACAATCCACTTCCTCTTTGTAATCTCATTAAAAATGTTTCAGCCTGATCATAAAGATGGTGAGCAATAACAAGATTTTCAATATCGTTTTCTTTACACCAATTACACAATAAACGATATCTATTTTCTCTAGCTTTTTCTTCAATACCAGTTTTAGGCTTTTTCCCTTCCCAAGTTAAAGTATGATGTATAATTTTATATTTTTTCACCAACTTTGCAACATAACAAGCTTCATCATAAGAACTAGGTCTGAGTTGATGATCAACCGTTAATGCAATAATTTCACTATTAGGAAAACACTCTTTTAATAATAAAACAAGTGCAAGTGAATCAGCCCCGCCCGAAACACCCACAGCAATGCGTGAAACATCAATATTATATTTATCAAAAAAAGATTTAACTACTTGCACCCTAACGCCTCAGCTTCTTTCTTTGCTCTACTAATAATTTCACTATTTGCTTTTTCAAATACTGTTGGTAAATTAACCAAAGCTGTACAAGCATCATCTTTTTTACCTAAAGCTTTCATTGATAATCCAAGCTTTAACAAACAATCAGCACCTTTTGTACCTTCAGGGTATTTACTGTATCCATCACGAAAAGCAACAGCGGCTTTATCAAATTCTTGTTTCTTATAATATACTTCACCTAACCAATATTGAGCATTACCAGCTAGAGTATCACTAGGATATGTATTCAAAAACTGATTAAATTTTCTTTCAGCATCATTGTTTTTATTATCTCTTAAATCTTTCAATGCTTGTTCATATAATTCCTTTGCACTAATTCCACTAGGAGCTTTTTCTTTTACTATTTGAGGGGCTGTTTTGTTAGCTTCAACATAGTCAGGATTTTGAGATTGACGCTTAAATTGCTCCAAGCGAAGTTCAATATCTTTATCAAATGTTTCAATTTTCTTTTCTAATAGTCCCAATCTATATTCAATATTTTCAACTTTGCCATTCATATCTCTAATAAGTTGATCATATTCACCAAGTCTCATTTGAACATTAGATGTCGATTCTACAGGAGCTACATTATCATTTTTTTCACGGTATAATTGTCTTTGAACCACAATCATATCTTCTTTTAGTTTGTTAATATCTTCTCGTAACATATAATCTTCAGCTCTAACCGAAGATGCAAAACCAATAAATGCCAAACCTAAATAAAATAAATTTCTTGTCTTCATTTTATACCCCGTAAAAATACTACAATCTAAATTAAACTATATGATAAATATTTTATAACTCAACAAAAAAAACGTATTCTTTCGAATACGTTTTTAATTGAACCACAAATTAAATTATTTGCTTAATTCAACAACAGTTACACCACGACGGCTTTTTGCATAAGCTTCTTCAGTGTCGCCTGGGAATGCATACTCTTTACCATAAGAAACAGTAGCAACTCTCTTAGCGCAAACACCTTGAGATACTAAATATTGCTTAACAGCATCAGCACGGCGTTCACCCAATGCTAAGTTGTATTCAGCAGTACCTCTTTTATCGCAGTAACCTTGAATTACAACATTAACTTTTGGATTTTTCTTTAACCATGCAACTTGAGCATCAAGAGCAGCAACAGCTTCTGCAGATAAAGCAGAGCTATCAAATGCAAAATAAACTGTTGTATCAGCATTTTCAGCGAACTCGCGAGCGAGTTTAGATTGACAATCGCTACCACCAAACCAGCTACTTGTTGTAGAACAGCCTGATAATAAAACAACTGCACAAAGCAAACTTAAAAGTTTTTTCATTTATTTTCTCCATATGGTTAAAAACTTGATTGTTTATCGAGTGACTCTATAATCAACTAAACAATTATAAATTAAGTAACAAAAGTAAATATTTCAATAACAAACTATACTATTTGTGTATAAACTTTTTATATAATGCAAAAAAAAATTAAAACTTTAGTTTTTTGAGTTGTAATTTTTTAAAACAGTCTCTCTTTGAATGCTGATATCGAAGTTTGGACGTATATTCAACTGTGGAGCAACACGTTTAATAATATTACCACCAGTAGGGCAAGCATTCCAACCAGAAGTTACGAATCCAAAAGTCTCTTTAATTGGCTTAGGGTCATCAATAATAACCATCAATGCATATTTAGGATCAGATATTGGAAACGCAGATACAAAAGATGTCACATTTTTTCCTTTAATATATCTTCCATCAACAATTTTATTTGCAGTACCTGTTTTTCCAGCAACTTCATATCCATCAATATTCGCATTTTTACCACTACCATAAATAACCACGTCTCTTAAAAGTTTACGCATATCATACGATGTTTGTTGAGAAATTATTCTCTTGCTGTCTCTTGAGTTGTTTTTAGCAATAAGTGTTGGTGGTGTATAAATTCCTCCATTTAATATAGCAGAAAATGCAGTAATAATATGCATAGGAGTAACAGATATTCCGTATCCATAAGCTGTAGTTGCAACAGTGTGATCCTGCCAATATTTTTCGCTTCTATGAATAGGACGCCCTTTTTCAAAAATCTCTAATTCAGGAACTTTATCCCAAAATCCTAAATTTTTGAAAAACTTAATTTGTAGATCTTTTCCAACCTTTAACGCCATTTGTGCAGATGCAATGTTGGATGAGTGTATTAATGTTTCACCAACTGTTAGCCATTTAGCCGGAACTCTATAGTCAGTTATTTTATGACGTCCCATTTTTAATGGTTTTGTAGCATCAAAACTATCTGTTATTTTTATTTTACCACTATCAAGACCGAGGGCAGTATTAAATACTTTAAATACAGATCCAGCCTCATAAACACCAAGGGTTGCAAAATTAAATTTAATATCAGTATCCTTAAAATCCCTTTTGTTTAAATCATAATCAGGAACAGATGCAAGAGCAATAATTTCAGATGAGTTAATGTCCATTAAAATTGCAGTAGCACGTTCTGCCATATATTTATTTTTTGCTTTTATTAATTCATCTCTAACAGCATATTGAACACCTAAATCAATAGTTAATTTCAAATCATTAGTAGAAGAACTTAATCTTTCATTTAATGATTTTTCAAGTCCTGCAATCCCATTATTATCAATATCTGTATTTCCTAATACATGAGCTAATAAGTCTTTTTGAGGGTAAACTCTTACTTCACTTGGTTGAAATTCAAGCTCTGGAAAACCAAGAGCATTAACTCGTGCTTGTTGTTGTGGGGATATATTTCTTTTTAAATAAACAAAACGAGATTTCTTCGTTAGTTTTGTATAGAAATCTTCATAATTCCCATCTTCAAAAATTTCTGCAAGCTTTGTAGCAATAACAACAGGGTTGCTAACTTTTTTAGGATTTGCAAATAAATTAACCGTAGGTAAGTTTGTTGCAATTACAACGCCATTTCTATCAACTATATTTGCTCGATGTACAGGAGAAGTTGTGTTTTTATTGGGTTTATAATAGCTGAAATTATCTCTATTTATTTGAATGCCATCAACTAAACAAACATTAAAAATTCTCAATATAATTATAAAGTAAGCTAAAACAAAAATGCCCGCAATACAGAGTACTCTGTTGCGACACATACTTACAGCTTCATCTTCAGTTTCCCATCCAAAACGTTTTGATGAAAAACGAATTTCTTGCCCAGGTGTATAAGAAAAACTTTTATTCTTTTTAGATAAAGTAACTTTCAACACATCACTACCATTAAAAACTATTGTTCAGAGTTTGCAAGAATCCTCAAATTTCTGCTGTTTTTTGCAAACATCGTTGGATTCTCTATTAATTCACCCTCTAATGGTAATGCAGAATAGTTAATAATTTGTTCAGGTCTGATAAAATCTAAAGAAATATATTTACCTGCCAATGTTTTTAATCTGTCAGGATTGTTTAATTCGCTCCAATCAGCTTCTAAGATATGAATATCTCTAATATTGTTTTCAATGTCACGATTAATTTGTGCTAATTCTTTTTCCAAGTTTTGCACATTGTTTGTTAATACGAAATAATAGGAGCCAATAACAATTGTAAGCAATCCCCATAAAATAGATATAGCTGTTTTAACATTACTCATTATTTTGTTCCTTTCTTTTTATTGCGTATCTTAATTTTGCAGAGCGAGCTCTTGGGTTAAATTTACATTCTTCATCAGTTGCAATAATAGCTTTAGAAGCAAAAGATAGTATTTTGCCATCATCAGCCTTTTCTTGTGTTTTATATTTTGATGTATGTACTTTTTTTGAAGAGTTTTTGCCAAAGAAATCCTTTACAATTCTGTCTTCAAGTGAGTGGAAATCAACAACAACAATGCGAGCCTCTTCATTTGTAATTTCTAAAGCACCACTAAGACCATATTCTAATTGTCTAAGTTCATCATTTACAGCAATTCTTAATGCTTGAAAAGAGCGTGTTGCAGGGTCAATTTGGTTATGTTTCTTAGGTAATACAGAGTAAATTATTTCAGCTAATTCTGTTGTTGTTTCAATTTCTTTTGTTTTTCTATAAGAAACAATTTTGTTAGCAATTTGACGAGATTTTTTTTCTTCACCATATAGGTATAATAAATCAGCTAATTCTTTTTCATCTAAAGAGTTTACAAGGTCTTTTGCACTAGTTCCACTCATAGACATTCTCATATCAAGCTCAGCTTCTTTGTTAAAAGAAAAACCTCTAAAACCATCATCTAGTTGCATAGAAGATACACCAATATCAAAAACAACACCATTAACTTTTTGGTTAATTAATGATGCAATATCACCAAAAGTTCCTTTTCTAAATTCAAATCTGTCTTTGTATTGGTCTTTTATTTCTGCTACTCTTTTTTCAACACTTGGATCTCTGTCTATAGCAATAACTTTACAGTTAGCGCTGTCTAGAATTGCTTTTGTATATCCACCATTTCCAAAAGTTGCATCAACATAAACTTCACCATCTTTAGGAGATAATGTCTCTAACACTTCTTTTAACATAACAGGAATGTGGCGAACATTATTAGTCATTGTTCTCCTCCTTTTGTTTAAGGCAAGGACGAGAATTTTTAATTTTTTCTCTTATACGAGCTTCTTCTTTAGCCCAGTTTTCTTCGCTCCAAATTTGGAATTTACGACCTTTTCCAACAAATACTGCATTATCTTTTATTTCTGCATGTTTTAATAATTTTTCTGTGAGAACAATTCGTCCTGTGCTGTCAAAGGTAAATCTTTTTGCATCACCAAAAATAAGATTTGTTAAATCATCTTGAGTTTCGGAAAAGAAATCGGTTGAGTTTTCAATATCTGTTGCAAGTTTTTCTAATAAATCTTCAGTGCAACCTTCTATACAAGGAGCAGTCAAACTTCTATAACAAACAATCTCTGTTGATAATTCTTTAACAATTGCACGATAATCTGAAGGTAATGAAACGCGACCTTTTGCGTCCACTTTGTTTGTAATAGTATCTAAAAATAAAAAACTCTTACGCATTGTTACCTTCTCATATGACCATATACATATGGTATAACATGGTATTTTATGGGAATCAATGGAAAAAATTGATTTTTTATTAAAAAATTAACTTTTTTACGGGGCATAAATTTTTACCCTTTAAAAACAATAAGTTAGCAATCGTAAGAAAATTAAAAAAAATAATAAGATGTTGATAAATAAAGTGTTTAATTTAAACAAAAAAAACACCGACTCTTAAGAATCGGTGTTTTGATATAATAAATGATTAGATTTATTATATTAAATCATAGCCATACCACCATTTACGTGTAGTGTTTGACCTGTGATATATTGAGCTTCATCAGATGCTAAGAAAGCAACTGCATTTGCGATATCTTGAGCTTCGCCAAGTTTACCTTCTGGAATTTTGCTCAATAATTGAGCTTTAACATCATCAGGTAAAACATCAGTCATAGGGGTTCTGATAAATCCAGGAGCAATAGAGTTTACTGTTACACCACGAGAACCAACTTCTTGAGCTAAACATTTGTTCATAGCAATCATACCAGCTTTAGAAGCAGAGTAGTTAGCTTGTCCAGGGTTGCCCATAACACCAACAACAGAAGCAATACCAATAATGCGGCCATATCTTCTTTTCATCATACCACGAATTGCAGCTTTTGCGAGTTTGAAACCAGCAGAAAGGTTTACATCCAACACTAATTGCCAATCTTCATCGCTCATGCGCATAAATAAGTTATCACGAGTTAAACCAGCGTTGTTTACTAAAATATCAATGCGACCCATTTTTTCTTCAACGTTTTTAACCAAATTGTTTACGTCTTCAGAATTTGTTAAGTTTGCAACAAAATATTCTACTCTGTCACCTAACTCAGCTTTTAATTTTTCTAATGGTTCTGCGCGCATATCTGTAAGAGCAAGTGTTGCACCTTGAGCGTGTAAAGTGCGAGCAATTTTATCACCAAGACCACCAGCAGCACCAGTGATTAAAGCAATTTTACCGTCTAAATTAAACATAGTATTTTCCTTTTCTACAAAGAGTTATAGATTTTTTGCTAATTCTTCAATATCTTGAGGGTTGTAAACAGAAATAGAGTTTACATCTTTCAAGCTTCTTTTAGCAATACCAGAGAGAACTTTTCCCGCACCGAGTTCAACAATATCTGTTACACCATTAGCCTCAAAGAAGTTCATGGTTTCTCTCCATCTCACGGTGCCGGTAACTTGCATAATTAAGTTTTTAATTACATCTTGTTTTTTGTTTTCAATATCAGCTAAAACGTTAGCCACAATAGGAATTCCAGCATCATTTGCTTCTACTTCCATAAATGCTCTAGCCATAGCTTCAGCCGCAGGTTGCATCAAAGGGCTATGGAAAGGTGCAGAAACTGGTAATTTTAAGCATCTTTTTGCTCCAAATTCAGAAGCAATTTCAACAGCTTTCTCTATTGCTTGAATATGTCCAGATAAAACAACTTGTCCGTCAGAGTTATCATTTGCAGGAACGCAATAATGTTTATCATCATTACATGCATCAACTAGCGCATCAACATCTTTGAATGATAATCCTAAAACAGCAGCCATGCCACCAACACCAACAGGAACAGCTTGTTGCATTGCATCGCCTCTAATTCTTAGTAATTTAGCAGTATCCCCAAGAGAGAACACCCCTGCAGCACATGCTGCAGAATATTCACCAAGAGAGTGTCCAGCAACAAAGCTAGCTTTATCTTTCAAATTGATACCAAATTCTTTTTCCAAAACTCTAACCACAGCCATAGAAACAGACATCAAAGCTGGTTGAGTATTTGTTGTAAGAGTTAAATCTAATTCAGGGCCTTCAGTCATTACTTTGTATAAATCTTGCCCTAAAGCTTCATTTACTTCTTCAAAAACCTCTTTTGCAGAGTTGAAGTTTTCAGCTAATTCTTTTCCCATACCCACAAACTGTGAGCCTTGACCAGGAAAAACAAATGCATATTTCATATATCACTCCATTATTATTTGTTTGAAACAAAGCTAATTGAGTTGAACCTAAAGTCAAGAAATAAATAAGAAGAGTGTGTATAGCTTGTATGTATGTTTATTAAAAAACATCTTTTTTTTAACAGTTTATTTAAAAATACCAATTAGAATACTTCTATTAATAAAACTACAAAGAGGATGTTATGGCAAAAAAAAGTAAAAAAACTAAAAAACAAAACGACCAAGGTTTAATTAAAACAAGTATACTAATCATATTAGGCTTAGCATTAATAACATTTAGCATTAGCCTTATCTTAAGTATGATTGGTTATACCCCAACAGACGAATCTTTCAATGTTTCAAACTCCGATACCATAAATAATTTTATGGGACGTTTTGGTTCTTATAGTTCAGATTTTATCGTTAATAGCTATGGCTTATCTATCTTTGTTTTCCTCATACCTGTTATTGTTTGGGGTGTAATGTTAATTAAACATCAAAAAGTTATAGAATTTAAAATTCGCATTTTCGCCACAATTTTAGGTACAATAACTTTATCAGGTGTGTTTTTTATTGCTTTCCCTCATCAATTAGAAGAACTAAACTTATTAGGAAAATTTAGCCATGTCCTACCAGAATACTTAAATTCTTTATTTATCTCATGGGGGCTAAAAGGATATGAAACATACATAACAGCCACTCTATTAGTCTTATTCTCTTTTATGTCATTCAATCTTGCCACAGGTATCAACTTCAAACATTGGTATAACACAATAAAAACTATAATATTGGCAATATACCAAACCCTAAAAGCAATTTATGTATTTGCAAGAAAATTGTTTAATCCAAGCTCTTTAGTTTCTCAATCAACAACAAGCAAAGAAGAGCGCATAGAGCCAACAGTTGCTCCTAAAGATGAGCCTGTGAAAAATATTGATAAAAAACAACCAAAATCACAATCCCCTTCTTCAAAAACAAATAATAAAAATACAAAAAATAACAACGGCTATATATACCCAGATATCAATCTCTTATCTCGTCCTAAAGATAAAATAGGAACAAGTGTAAACGAAAAAGAATTAAATGAGACAGCTCGTTCGCTAGAGGTTGTCCTAGAAGAATTTGGTATACATGGTAAAATTGTTAAAGTTCGTCCAGGTCCAGTAGTTACCCTATTTGAATTAGATCCAGCTCCAGGAACAAAAACTTCTCGTGTAATAAGCCTAGCTGATGATATTGCTCGTTCATTATCTGTTAGTTCTGTTCGTATTGCGGTGGTTAGTGGTTCAAATACAATTGGTGTAGAAATTCCAAACACCAAAAGAGAAACCGTTTGGGTAAGAGATTTACTAGAAGATGTAAACTTTAGTGATAGCAAAAATACTCTAAACATTGTTTTAGGTAAAGATATAGGTGGTAAAAACGTATATGCAGACCTTGCCAAAATGCCTCACTTATTAATTGCCGGAACAACTGGTTCTGGTAAATCTGTTGGTGTTAATGCAATGATTTTATCATTATTATATAGAATGACTCCTGATGAATGTAAGTTCATGCTAATCGATCCTAAAATGCTAGAGTTTTCAATGTATAATGGCATACCTCATCTTCTAACTCCTGTTATTACCGATCCGGCCAAAGCTGTAATTGGTTTAAAATGGGCTGTACGCGAAATGGAAGATCGTTATCGTGCAATGGCTTGCTTATCCGTAAGAAACATCAGTGGATATAACTTAAAATTAAAAGAATTAGCCCAAAAAGGTGAAACGCCAAAACGTACAATTCAAGTTGGTTTTGATACAGTAACTGGCAAACCTATAACCGAAGAACAAGTATTAGATACCAAACCATTGCCATACATAGTAATTGTGGTAGATGAAGCAGCTGACCTAATGATGGTTGCAGGTAAAGAAGTGGAAGCAGCAATTCAACGTTTAGCCCAAATGGCTCGTGCTGCAGGTATTCACTTAATTATGTCAACCCAACGTCCATCAGCCGATGTGATCACCGGAACAATCAAATCAAACTTCCCAACAAGAATTAGTTATCAAGTAACTTCAAAAATTAACAGTAGAACAATTCTTGATGAACAAGGAGCAGAACAACTTCTTGGTCGAGGTGATATGTTATACATGCCAGCGGGTCTTCGTCCACAACGTGTACACGGTGGTTTTGTACCAGATGAAGAGGTAGAAGCAGTAATGAACTTCTTAAAATCTCAAGGCGAACCTCAATACGTAGAAGGTGTAACCGAGGGAGAATTAGATATGAAAAATAAAGACTCAGGAAGCTTGTTTGATAAAACATCATTTGGCTCAGGTTCATCCAAAGAAGATTTATACGAACAAGCCGTTGCTATCGTAAGAAATGATAAAAAAGCCTCAACCAGTTACATCCAACGTCGTTTAGGTATTGGTTATAACAAAGCCGCAACCCTAATTGAGCGTATGGAAGAAGAAGGTATTATCACTCCAGCAGACCATGTCGGCCGCCGAGAAGTTCTATAGTTGACTATGTTCTAAAAATATGATACCATATTCGTATATTTAAATAAAAAGGGGGAAGTGTTATGGTAGAAACAACACAATCAGCTCAACCTAAAAGAAAAGTTAAATTACCAGATGCCGCCAATCTTAATCTAGATCAGTATATGAAAGCTTTATACGATATGGATCCTAAAGATTTACAATCTTTAGGCACAAAACAATGGAACCAAATATTTAATGTGATGGTATATTATATCAACACTAAGAAGTCCGAATGCGCTACAATCATAATTGGATGCTATGATCGTCAATTAAGAGAGTTAAAAGATCAAAAAGAAGGTCTTTCTTTAGGTGTTGATGTGTGCTCTTTAGAAAATAATCTAAAACAATTAAAAATAATAGAGGCAGCTATAGAGCAAATAAAAAAAGAAATAACCGAAGAACAGGATGAACAAAAGATTTCCGCTAACCAAAGTCGATTACAGGCAAAAGAAAAAGATAAAGCAGAAATTACTAAGAAAATCGAAGAGTTATCTGGTGGAGATTTAAAATATGCAATAACACTCCATGAGGACTTAAAAAAGGTAGATGAAGATATAAGCAAATTACAAAAAAAAATAAGAGATTATTGGGGTAAAGTTAGAAAAGGTGAAACAGTAACGTTTCTTTCAGATTTAATTTCTGTTTATCCAGAAGTTTGTGTTAAATTATATTCAAATTATCGATTTAGCGAAGACATAATAGCTTATCTTGATAAAATGGGAAAAGCAATCGGTCAAAGACTAGCAGAAATAAAACCCATGACCTCTAGCATAGCTCTAAATATTCAAGGTCAAAGAGAACAAGCCGGTAATCAGATTTCAAAAGAAATGTTAGAACTTCTCTTTTATGGGGCAGAAGCTAGTGGCGTCACCCCATCACCAGTTACTATAGAAAAAGATTTATCAAGTAATGGAAGTAGTAGCGGAAACGGAATTGAACTAACCGACAGAGTTTATAAAGATACCTTACAAACAATAGTTCATGAGTGTCTTCATGAGTATGGCCAACCAAAAAGCGATGGTTTTGCATCAGACATGAGGGGAAAAGGAGTGTATGCATTCGATGATTCTATAACAACAACACCTGAAATAGATGCATTTATGTATATATTATATGCTAATTCGTATCTTTATGTAACCACGAATAAAGTAAAAAGCCCTGATGGACGTGTAGTTCTTAAAGCATACAGAAAACAACCGAGGGAAAGGTACTCAAATTATGTTTCAACCGTCGCTATGAGAGAATATAGACGATTAACCGGTTATCAGCGCCCCAATAATGCAGTTGATTTATATAAATATCTAAACCCCAAAATAGGTGAAGCGTATCAATGTTCAACAAATTATGAAACTAAAGAAAATACTCTTTATTTCAAAGCCTCCGATACTCTAAATGCCCAAACCATAAAAGATGCCTTAATTTTAACAGATGTAAAAACTGGCGCAAAGGATGTAACATTACTTAATCTCTTAAATATTAAAGAAGAAATTGTTGATAATGTTCCATCGATAACCATTACAATTCCAGAAAATTGGGATACTCGCTCAAAAGTACTTCAATTTGTAAAGACAAAACAAAGACAAGAAGCTATGGCAAATTTTGTAGTAAAACAAAAAAGTCAATCTAAATAAAATTTATCCTGAAGCTCTCATCGTCTTTTCAATACTATTATTAATAATAGTAATCTCTTGGCTCAGCTTTTTGGTTTCATAAATCCTTAAGGCTGATTTATAGTATTTAATAGCTTCCTCAAAAGCTAGTTTATCTTTAGAGTTTTTGCCAATGTTATAATATACATTTCCAATATTTTCTTGTGTCTTAGCCCATGCCACAGGATACAACTCTTTTCTATAAATAAGTTGCTTGTTTTTATAGCTTTTAATTGCAAGTTTAGAGATCTCATTGCTTTTTGAGAAAAGACCAAGTAGTGATAAATAAAATCCCAAATATCCCTCAATTTTAGACCATAATTCAGGGAATGCAATTTGAGTATATGTCTTTTCAGCTTCTCTCAAATGAAAAACTGCATCACGTAATGCTTGTATATCGTTACTAAATTTCCAATAACTAAAATACAACTGCGAAAGTTTAAAAGAAATCAGAGCAAAGTCATATGGATAATTATAATAATCAATATACCTTTGCGCTAAACGATAGTTAGAAATAGCTTCTTTGTATAATCCCCAATGTCCTTTGAAATCTAAGTTTATTGCAACTTCGGACAATTGAGCAATATTCTTGTAAATACATCCAATGTGAACATTTTGCATAATCTGAGCCTTATAAGAAAGACCATTGTTAAACAAATCTCTAATAATAGGAAAAGTCTTATCATTTAGATTCTTTTGATAAAATGTAAGATACATTAATCCCAAAAAATTCATGGTATAAGGCAATAATAACATATCGTTATTTTTTATTGGTCCACTGTTATTAAGTTTGCTAATAAATTCCTTTAATAACTTATTTTTTATATATCTTAAATCTATTCGTTGTTCACTAATAGAGCAAGTAATTGCCCCGTTAATTAAATTTAATGTTGTTTCATCTAAAAAGTTGATATGCTCAAAGTCTTCAACAGGAATATATAAACTATCCAAAATAGAACAATAAACATTATTCCAGTCAGAATATGCATTGGCAGTTTGAAAATTTAATCTAATATATTCATTTTCTTGGTATCCCCAAATAATGATATCTGCATTAAATTTCTGTAAAATCTTATTTCCAGCATCTGCCAAATCAAAAAAATGACGTCCCTGTAAACTCAAAAAACTTTTATCAAAGCTCTCTGTAAAATAATGTACATCAAAATGCTTATTTTTTTTCAATAAATCGCAAAAAGCTTTTGCATAATTGTGATTGCCATATTCAACAAACTCTGTAATAACAATTTTCAATGTTTCAACTTTAGGCAAAAGTCTATCTGAAGAATTGTTTTTATTAAAAAGCATGTTAAAAAAGTTAGCCATCAAGTTTTCCCTTATGCATTTGCTTTTTTAGTAGTTTTCTTTTGTGGTTTAGCTACCGTTTTTTTATTGCTTTTAGATGCTGTTCCTTTAGGGGTTGCAGAAGCCTTTGTTGTTTTTGTTTTATTGCTGGTTACCTTCTTTTTTTGAGGTTTTGCAATAATTTTATCTTCTATAACTAAAACATCATCTTCTGTGTTGTTGGTTGCTAAATTTTGAGTAGGTAAATTGCTATCCTTACTAGGTAACAATGCTTTTTTTACAACTCTGTATCCAAATTTTGTAATAGAGAAAAATCCATCAGGTTTGGTTTGTCCTGATAAAATGGATAAAAACCAAAGGTTAAGTGCAACAGAAAATACAGGTAGAGCTATTCTCTCAACTGCAATAGTTTGTGTTAAAGCCATTAAAATACTTACAATGAAAATTTTTAAAACGCCATATACTACTCTTTTTTCATCTTCTGCATCATTTGATATTATGTAGTAAGATGTTCTCATAAATAGATAATCAGATTTTTGACCTAATATATATCTATTATAAATCGCTAAAACAAGTTCTGTAAATAAGTACGATAATGCAATAAACATTGATGCTTCAGAACATTCAACAGACATATTTAAAGCAAAACACCCTAAAATAAAACCAACTGCAGACCAAGCATCATTATTCATAGCAATTTTTTCTGGAGGCCAGCTCAAAAAACAAAATGACAACATAATACCAATGTAACACATCGCCATTACAAAAATTAAATTAGGAGCAAGACCCAATAATGATAAACCAATAGTTGTAAGCATTACTGCCAAAAATTGTAATGATGCAATAGCTCCCAACCCATTTAATAAGCTTAAACCTCTAGATATAACTAATATAATACCACTAACAACTAATTTATCTTGCCAAGGATCCAAATAATCTGGAAATAGCATAAAATTATCTGGTTGGAGATACGTCATAATATAAGCTAATGCAAAAATAAAACTATTTGCAAATAAATTACTTCCCAATAAACATACAACATAAATTAAACAAGCAAATATAATGGGTAAAACAAAATCAATATATCTATATTCTTTTATAGTATCATAATATTTATCAAATGAAAAGTAAGTAACAGAACATCCAACAAATAAAAAAGCAATTAAATACCAGAAAGGATCTAATTTGAACTCATAAGTTTCTGGAAAATAATCTTCAGGGATTCTACTAAAACAGTATGTCCCAAGTGCAAAGAAAAGTAGCATAGATGTTAAGCCATATATATAAACTTCATTCATTTGTATCTCCCTTCTAATAACATCATACAGATACTATATAACAGAAATATTAAATTTTTCTTTGCAAACAATCAACAAAAAAACTATCTCACCCATAATATTTTTTTATTGTGAAATATTTACACGAAAATTTATTTTTTCATACCTATTTCCAATATGTGTTTTTATTCCAATTTAGTATACCTGTTTTCAGTACCTGTCTTTTATATTTTTTAGATATCTGTTTTTTGTCTCTATTTTATACCTATTTTTGTATCTAAATTTTTCTTTGCAAACACGCCACAAAAAATCCATCACATCCAGAGTGTTTTTCTAATTTCTGTGGTAAAACTCTTACAAAACCATTTTCATCTGAAAGAAATTCATAGTTTTTAATTTTTATTGGTTTTATAATGTAGTCTTCATTACTTTTTACGAAGTTTAAAATCTGTTTTTCTCCCTCATCTTTACTTAAAGAGCACGTTGCATACACCAAAATACCACCTTTTTTTACCATTTTTTTTGCATTTTCTAGGATTTTTTTCTGTAAATTTGCTTGTTTTTTTATGTCATTTATTTGCTTTGTATGGATGATTTCAGGGTGTCTTCTAAATGTACCAGTTGCTGAACATGGCGCATCAACCAAAACCACATCAAACTCATCTTTAAGCTCAATATCAAGCGCATTTGCACAAATTGTATTTAAATTTTCATTTAATTTCAATCGGTTAATATTTTCTTTTAATCGGCTTAATCTATCGGTTGAAATATCAACTGCGACAACTTTTGCTCCTCTATCAAGTAATTGGGCAGTTTTCCCTCCAGGTGCAGCACACAAATCCAATACCTTTTTGCCTTCTAAATTTATATCATCTAAACACTTTACTGCCAACGAAGATGCAAAATCTTGCGCCCAAATCATCCCCTCCTCAAATCCATCTATATTAACAATTATTGTGTTTAAACAAAACCTTAGTGTCAAATCATCAAGTTTTGTAGCGTCATTATATGTGTGTTTATAATCTTTTTTTATACTAATATCTAGAGGAACTTCCATATCTACAAAGGCTTCCATTTCTTCAATTTCTTTTTTGGTATAATCAAGTTTTAGTAACTTTATAAAGCTATTGCTAAAATATTTTGTTTTTCTATTTTGTAGTAAATCATCTTTGTTTCTTAACACGTTTCTAAGTATAGCATTAACGAAATTAGCTCCATATTTGTCTGTTTTTTCTTTTGCAACATCAACATATGAGTTTATAACAGCATAATTAGGTGTTTCCATAAAAAGCAGTTCGGTAATACCAAGATATAAAATGTATTCTAAAATATTTTGTTTTTGAGGAATTTTCTTTTTAATAAATTTAGGCATTACTTCTGTTTTTATAAAAGTAAGTTGTCTAAAAGTTGTTAGAAATAACATATTTACAAATGCTTTGTCGTTATTTTGTATTTCATTTTTTAATGCACTAAAAGATAAATCAGATGTTAAAATATCTCTTAGCCAATTAGCATAATTTAATCTACTGTTATTCATAAAAAATCCTTTTAAATTAGAATTTTAAGCCTTTATTAAACATAATCAAAGTATATCTAATACAAAATTACAACTATGTAAAGGATAAAAATATGTCATATACTAAGTTATTTGCGTTAATGGTAGCTTATATAATCTGTCATTCAACACAGCTTCATGCTAGTGATATTGCTAATGATAAAGTAAATGCATATAATATAAAAGCTCCTCAAAATTGTTTAGATAAAGAGATTTTATTTGATAAAGAAATATCTTTAATTGATTTAATTAAAATAGGTATATGTAATAATCCTGAATTAAGTAGCAATTATATGTATTATAAAATTAGTGAGGCTAATTTAGGTGCATCAAAATCAGAATATTTTCCTAAAATTAATTTAAATTCTGGATTAAATATAAGTACAAGCAAAAACCAAGGAAAAGAACATGTAGAAAATAATCCATATGATATAAATGTAGGATTATCTTTATTGCTGTATGATTTTGGGGGGCGTAGCTCACGAATAGATAGTTTTAGATATTATTTATCGAACGCAGGTTTTAATTATAGTGCTACTCTTCAAAATTTAATTTTATCCATCCATACAAATTATTTTAAACTTTTAGGGGCTCAAGAAGATTTAAAAAGTGCCAAAGCAAATGAAGCAATGTATAAAAAATCATTTGATGAGGCTAGTCGTAAATATGAAGTAGGATTAGTAGCGCTTAATGATAAATTGCAAACACAAACAAGTTATGAGCAATCAAAATTAAGAGTAATAGAAGCACAAAATGCAGTAAAACAATATCACGGTGATTTGGCTATAATTCTAAATTTATCACCAACAACAACATTTAATTTAACTCTTCCACCCAAAGATAGAGATTTAACAATATTATCAAAAGATGATACTATCAAAGATATGATAGACGTTGCATTAAAGCAAAGAAATGAGGTGAAAGCTCAAGAAATGAATATAAATATTGCCAATGCGAATTTAAGGGAGTTGAAATCGTCTCGTTATGGTTCTTTTAATCTATCTGCATCAAGTGGTTATAACAATACTTGGCATAATGACCATTCTTATAAAAAAGACAATTTAATTGGTATCGACTATAAAATACCATTATTTACAGGTTTTGATACAAGTTATAAAATAACATCTGCTAAATATAAGTTAGAGCAAGAAAGATACAATTTAGATAAAGTTCACAACCAAGTAAAAAATGAAGTTTGGACAGCATATAACAATTATAATACATCACTAAAAACATATGAGGTTAGCAAAGAAGTTCTAAAAAGCGCTCAAGAAAATGAAAAAGTAGCTTTTAAGTCATATGAGGTAGGAAAAACTGATATTATAAATTTACTTACAGCTGAATCTCAATTAGCAGAGGCAAGGGATGCACTTGTAAATGCGTTTTACTCTGTTCTAATTAATAAAGCTACATTATATCGTTCTATTGGGAGGTTTTAATGTTAAATATCAAGAAAATATTAAATTATAAAAAAACTTTATTAGTTATATTTATATTCTGTTTTGTTATTTATCGTTTTGCACCTGCATCAAAATCAATATCATCAAATGATTTTGAGCTAAGTAGTGTAAAAAAAGGAAATATCGCATATGAAGTAACAGCAACCGGTAAAATAAAACCAATAAACACAGTTATGGTAGGTACACAGGTTTCAGGAATTGTAGAAAAAGTTTTAGCTGATTATAATGATGATGTAAAAGTAGGACAGGTTCTTGCATTATTAGATGCTTCAACTCTAAAAGAAGATATGGAAAAAAGTTATGCGAATTATGAGTTGGCTCAAGCAAAGGAAAGTAAGGCTAAGTTAAACTATGAGCGTATAAAAAAATTATATAGTGATAAGTTGACATCTAAAGCTTCACTGGAAGATGCTGAAATTGAATATAAAGAAGCATCAGCAAATGTATTAAATGCTAAGGCAAATTATAATATTTCAAAAAAGAATTTTGAATATGCAACCATAACATCACCAGTTTCAGGAACAGTGATTTCAAAAGAAATAGAACAAGGTCAAACAGTAGCTGCAAGTTTCTCAACGCCAACATTATTTGAGGTGGCTGAAGATCTATCAAAAATGCAAATAGAAACCAGTATCTCAGAGGCAGATATTGGATATATAACTCCAGAAATGTCAGCAACATTTGGTGTGGATGCATATCCAAATGATAAATTTTCAGGAAAAGTTCGTCAAGTTAGATTATCTCCAACAGAAGAATCAAATGTTGTAATGTATACTGTTATTATAGAAATAGATAATTCATCACGAAAACTTTTACCTGGGATGACAGCTTCAGTGACAATAACAGCTCAAGAAGCAAACGATGTATTAACAATACCAGCGATGGCTCTTCAATATAAGCCATCGGCAAAAGTAAGAGAGTTAATAAGTGTAAAAAAGATTGATAATATCGAAGAAAACCAAGAAGTAGTATATGTTTTGGAAAATAATAAAATAACACCTAAAATAATTACCAAAGGTATAACAGATATGACCAATGTAGAGGTAAAAGATGGTTTGTTATTAAATGAAAATGTTATCATTGATGCTAAAGAGCCAAGAGGTGCTTATGCAAGATAAAACAGTAATTGATATAAAACATATATATAAAACATATTATATGGACGGAGGAACAAGTCAGCTTGTTCTAAAGGATATCAATTTAAAAGTAAAATCTGGGGAATTTGTTGCAATAATGGGGCCATCGGGTTCGGGAAAATCAACATTAATGAATATATTAGGATGTTTGGATAAACCTACAAAAGGAAAATATATTTTAGATGGCAATGATGTTTCAAATAAAACAGATGATGAGCTTGCAAAAGTGAGAAGTTATACAATAGGGTTTGTTTTTCAGAATTTTAATTTAATGATGAAACGCACTATATCTGATAATGTATCACTTCCTCTTGTCTATCAAAATATAAATGAAAAAGAGCGCTATAAACGTTCAATAGAAATGTTAAAGAGAGTAGGTTTGTCTGGGTATCAAAGAAGGTTACCCTCACAGATTTCTGGTGGTATGCAACAGAGGGTGGCAATTGCACGTGCTTTGATAAATAATCCATCAATAATTTTTGCAGATGAACCAACTGGAAATTTAGATAGTAAAACTTCAGATGAAATAATGAGCCTTTTTAAACAGCTTAATTCACAAGGTATAACAATAGTTTTAGTAACACATGAAGACGATGTTGCAGATTATGCAACTAGGATGGTGAAAATTAGTGATGGAAATATTGTTTATGATGGATTAAGAAAAGATTATTCAAAAGAAAAGGAAGTTAGATGTTAAAAGCAATATTAAAAGAAGCCTGGATTTCTATTGCATCTTATAAATTAAGAACGTTTTTAACAATGTTAGGAATTGTTATTGGTGTTTCAGCAGTGGTAATGATGGTTTCTGCAGGATCTGCCGTTCAATTACATATAACAAAATCATTTTCATCAATGGGAAGTAATCGCATATTTATAAGTCCTGCTGAACTAGTTACAGGAGGAATTCGTGGTGGACGAGGATTGCCCAGTGTAACATTAGACGATGTAAAGGCTCTAAAAGAATTGAAAGATGTAAAAACTGCATCATATGAGGCAAGAACAGCCGTCCAAGTGGTATATGGACCAAATAATTATGGTACATCAGTATATGGAACAAATCCAGATATTTTAGTTGTAAATAATGCGGAAATTGAAGATGGGGTTATGTTTACAGATAATGATGTAAAAAGTGCTCGTCCGTATGCTGTTATCGGTCAAACACTTGTAAATGAATTATTTGGATTGCAAAATCCAATAGGTAAAACTATTCGCCTAAAAGGAAAGCCATTCAAAATTATTGGCACAGTAAAAGAACAAGGGGATGGTTTGTTTGGTAATGATTTAGATAATTTTATCTATATTCCATACACAACATTGCGTCAACGTTTAGCTGGTTCAGATCGTCCAAAATATGTTGATATGGCATACGTTGTAGCTGAAAGTGAAGATAAGATAGAAGTTGTATCAAAACGCATAGAATATTTACTTAGAGCTAGACATCGTCTAAAAGCGGGAGTGAAAAATGATTTTCAAATTCGTCCAATGACAGATTTTGTAAATAAAGTTAGAAGTGTTGGTTTTGTTTTATCTGCGCTACTTGCTGTAATTGCATCAATATCTTTAATTGTTGGTAGTATTGGGATTATGAATATGATGTTAGTTTCTGTAACAGAGCGAACAAGAGAAATAGGAACAAGAAAGGCATTAGGAGCTCCCAATAATTGGATAATGTTTCAATTTTTAGCGGAATCAATTTTAATATCATGCATAGGTAGTTTGGTTGGTATGATTTTAGGGATATTGTTTTCTCAATTAGCAAGCGTTATTACAGGATATGAAGTACCAATTTCAATATGGTCTGCAGTTGTTTCTGTTATTGTTGCTGTTGTCGTAGGTATTATATCTGGTCTAATGCCAGCTATAAAAGCAATGCGTCTAAATCCAATAGATGCTTTAAGATATCAATAATAAAAAAAGCCCACAATTTTGTGGGCTTAAGTTTTTTTTATAAAAGATTTATGCTTTTTCACCTCTTAAACGTTTATAAGCTTTTTCAAAACCAATTAGAGGTAATAAAATCTTTAATTCAGGACCATTTGCTTCACCAGTTAAAGCTAAACGAATAGGGTGGAATAAGTCTTTGCCTTTTCTGCCAGTTTTTTCTTTAACCAAATTAATCCATTCGCCAAATGTATCAATATTAAATTCGCTATTTGGTAACAACTCAGCTGTACTCGTTGTGAAATCCTTATCTTCAATAATAGGTTCGATTTCTTTGTTGCAAATGTTATCCCAAATAAGAACATCTTTTGCTACTTCAAGATTGCCCTTTACGGTTTCCCAAAAGCTTGCATTTACGCCAAAGTTATCTTTTAAGTTATCATAAGGCATTCCATGAAGAAGTTTTGTGCTAAATTTTTTCAATTCTTCCTCATCAAATTTAGGTTGAGAGCGTCCAATTTTGCTAAAATCTAATGATTGAGCAAGTTCACCTAAACTATAAAAAGGTCTAATATCTTCAGAAGTTCCAAGCTTTGCCAAGAAAGAGCAAATAGCCATAGCTTCAATACCTTCTTCTCTTAATTCTCTAATACCAAGAGAGCCTAGGCGTTTAGAAAGTTTACCTTCTTTACCTGTTAAAAGAGGTAGGTGAGCAAAAGTTGGAATTTTACCACCAATAGCTTCAAACATTTGAATTTGTGAAGCAGTATTGGTTACATGGTCTTCTCCTCTAACAATATGAGTAATACCAAAATCCACATCATCAATCACACTTGGCAAATGATATAAGTAACTACCATCTTCTCTAATAATAATTGGATCAGATAGTTTTTTAGCATCATACTTACATGTTCCTCTAACTTCATCTTCCCAAACGATATCGTTATCTAATAATTTAAAACGATAGTGAGGTTTTCTACCTTCGTTTTCAAAATTAGCAATATCTTCAGCAGTATATTTCAATGCTTGTCTATCATAAATAGGAGGAAGTCCTTTTGCCATTAAACGTTTACGTTTAAATTCAAGCTCTTCAGGAGTGTCATAACACGCATAGATTTTTCCTTCTGCTTTTAATTTTTCGACAACCTCATCATATCTTTTAACTCTTGCAGATTGTCTTGCTTCTTCATCCCATTTAATGCCAAGCCAATTTAGAGTATCATAGATACCTTCTTCATATTCTTTTTTAGAACGAGCTAAGTCTGTGTCATCGATTCTAAGTAACATTGTTCCACCCATTTTTCTTGTCCAAAGATAGTTAAACAAAGCAGTTCTAACGTTACCAATATGAATCCAGCCAGTAGGGCTTGGTGCAAATCTTACTTTTATATTTGTCATTTCTTATACCTTCAAAATATACCAATTAAATGCGATAATACTAATATTTTTTATAATTTCAATCATAAAATTTGCATTAATACCCAAGAGCATTTGTAAAAGATTGTTCATCTTATTTATGAGATTTAAGTTTATGTAATTTGTTTTTTTAAATCTTGTTTTATGTTTTTAAAGATTAGCTAAAAAATACAAGAAAAATATTTTAAATTGGAACTCTTTGAAAATACATAGTTGTATATTGTTAAGGCAGGCATTTTCTTTTAAATTTAAGTATTTAACTTGACTCTAGTACATTCTTTAAATACACTCGTATCACTAATTGGAATAATTATAATTGCTCAAATAATTATTCTATGTAGACTAATATAGAGGGAGAGTTTTTATGAAGAATAAACTTTTATTAACAACAGCATTAGTTGCATTTGCAATTCCAGCAATGGCAACGGATGGTTTAATAAACTTAGGAGAAGGTGCTTCTAAGGTAATAGCAGAGGAAGTTGCAATAAATGTAAATACTGATAAATCATCTGTTGGTATAAATGTTCGAGGTAACTCTGAAGCTACATTTAGTGAAGATGTAACAATTTCTGTAACAAGTTCTGCACAAGAAATAGACGATTACGCATATGGTGTTTTTGTTCTGAATGGAGATGTTGATTTTAGAGGAAATGTTAATATAGAAACAAATAGTGATAGTAATAGTAGAGCTGTTTGGGGTTGGGATAACGCAGAAATTTTATTTAACGGAAATAATACAAAATTAAGCTCTATTGGTGAAGCAGCTATGACGATTGCTGCAGATAATAATAGTAGCATAATCTTTAATAGTAATGCTGTAATAAGCGCAAACGATGATAATGAGGAACATGATTACTCTACAACATCAGTTGCAGCAACAGGAAATGGTTCAATAACATTTAATGGTGCTAGCACAGATATATCTGTTAATGCTAAGAACAATTATGCTTCAGCAGTTTATGCAGATCATAATGGTGTAATAAATTTTAATTCTGATACAACTAATATTGTTGCTGTTGGTAGCGAAGCTTATGGCATAGAAGCTTATGCTAAATCAATAGTTAATATTAAAGGTAATGTTGCAGTGTCAGGTAGTACATCCGACATCTACAATGAAGGTACATTAATTGTTGCTGGTAGCTTAACTCTTGATAATGGCATCTCCGGTGATGGTGCTATCACATTTGAAAATGGTTCAAATTTAACTGTACAAGCTAATAAAACTACAATAGCTAATTCTGTAACAAATAAAGGCGCAACCTTAAACATGGTATTTGATAGTGGTTTTACAGGTGGTTACCAATTAATTACAGGCTCATTAGATAAAGAATTTACTATAGCAGAAAATGGTTTATATAAGATTACAGCAAAGGAAGATGTAAAGGGTGCATATATAATTAGCAAAAAATCATCTTCTGATATTGCTGATAGCTTAGGTTTGTCTTTGAGTGATGCCTCAGTTTTAACAGCTGCGATATCAAGCGAAGGTTCAAGTAGCAATACATCATTTGATGCTGTTTCTCAAGCATTAAATCAAGCTGCTCAATTAGGTGATAAAGAAATAGTCAAAGAAGTTGCAAAATTAGGAGCAGATGCGGCGCCAGTTGTTACATCACAAGAAAGAGGATCTGTTGATATGTTATTTAATGTGGTGTCAGGTGAATTAAATGGTGATACATCATCTCTAGGACGTTCATCTGGAGATGCATTTAAAAAGGTTACAGCATGGGTGCGTGGTTTGTTAAATATTGCTGACCATGAAACAACTTCAAAATCAGCAGGATTTAATGCAGATACATATGGTGTAGCATTTGGTTTGGATAAAGAGGTAAATAATAATACTCGTTTAGGTGTTGGTTATGCTTACAGTCAGACAGATGTTGAAACATTGGGGCGTGATACCGATATAGATACAAATACATTATTTATGTATGCTAAATATCAACCAGCAAAATGGTATGTAAACTCAATGTTGGGGTACAGTTGGTCTGCATATAAAGAGGCAAAAACTGTAGCTGGTTATGACGCTGGTGCTAAATATGATGTTGATACAATAGCTCTTCAATCTATGTATGGATATGAAGGAAATATTGCAAATCATAATGTTACTCCAGAGTTCGGTTTTCGTTATTTAAGAGTTGAAAAAGATTCTTATACAGACAGATTAGGAACATCAATAGCATCATCTAGTGAGGATATCCTAACAGCTGTTTTAGCAACAAAAATTGCAAAAGATTATCGTGCAGATAATGGTGTAATTGTTCGTCCTGAGTTAAGGGTAGCTGTTACATATGATGTTATGGAAGCTGATAATATAGCAAATGTTGTTTTAGCAAATGGATCATCATATAATGTTTATGGTGAGAAACAAAATCGTTTAGGTTTTGAATTGGGGGCAAAAGTAACAACTTATGCTGCTGATAATTTTGAGTTTTCTGCGGGAGCTCAAACAAATTTCCGTGAAGATTATCAAGATTATTCATTTACATTAGATGCAAAATATAACTTTTAATAAGTTGTAAAATTGTATCAAAAACAAGAGGTTTTCATAATCTCTTGTTTTTTTATATTATAATTTCTTGTGTTATAATGTTTTTTCACTTGCAATTATGTATAAAAATGAGTAGATATAAACACGAAAAAGAATTTTTATTTTAGGAGATAAAAAATGCCTTCAGTAGTAAATGGCGAATTATGTATAAAATGTGGAACATGTGCAAGCGTTTGCCCTGTAGAAGCATTTCGCATTGCAGATGATCAATATGTTGTTGATCCAGATACATGTATTGATTGTGGTGTTTGCATATCTGAATGTCCACAATCTGCAATTACATCTGATGATGAAGCAGAAGATAAATGGGTTAAAGCTAATGCTGAATTAGCACCAGTAAGTCCAAGTGCTTACTAATTCTTTTAAGCAAAACAATAAAAGGCTTAAAAGATAATTTCTTTTAAGCCTTCTTATTTTATGAGGATGAAATGATAGAATATACAAGCGATTATTTATTAGATAAAAAAGTAAAAGTTTTTCAGCCGGTTAATGGGTATCGTGCATCAACAGATGCTGTTTTTTTGTCCTCGCTAGTAGATGAAAAAAAAGTAAAAGAAAATATGATGATCCTAGATGTTGGTTCAGGTACTGGGGCTATATCGCTTTGCTTGGCAGAAAGGTTAAAAAATAAAAAAATTAGTATCAAGGGAATTGATATACAGAAGGATTTAGTTGAGTTATCAAATTTTAGTTCTAAAGAAAATGGGTTTGGTGATTTTTTGAATTACATGAATGTTGATATTAGAAAAAAAACGCCTCTTAAGGCTGGAAATTTTGATTTTGTGATAACTAATCCACCATATAGTGATCATGATATGCCATCACCTAATCAAAGTAAAAAAACAGCGCATAATCATCAGGATTTTAATTTGAGTGAATGGTTAAATTTTTGTTTGAAAATGTTAAAGCCTAAAGGGTATATTTTACTGATAAATCGTACTGAAGCTATTAATGAAATATTAGAAGCAATGAGTAATAAGGCCGGTAATATAGAAATATTGCCAATATATTCTAAAATAGGGCAGAATGCAAAGCGTGTTGCTGTTATCGCTCAAAAGGGATATAGGGGTATTACAAAAATTTTACCCCCATTTTATACTCATAATGAAGACGGTAGTTATACAATCAAAGCGCAATCCATACTTCGAGAGGGGACTGGCTTTTTCTAAAATAATAAAAAATCCCCACAATAGTGGGGATTTTTTATATTTAAGCTAAGCATTCAAAGTAGAGTATAGCTCATCAATAGAATGAGATTTACGTAATTTTTCACAACTCCCTTCTGTCTTTAATAATCTAGAAAGTGTTGCTAAAGCAGACAAATGATCAGCGCCACTGTTTTCTGGGCTAACTAGTAAAAATACCAAATCAACAGGTTTGCCATCAAGCGAATCAAAATCAACTTTTTCATCTAAGCGAGCAAATAATCCACATACTTTGTCTAATCCTTCGATTCTTGCATGAGGGAAAGCAACGCCTTCACCATATCCTGTTGAGCCTAAATTTTCACGTTCCCATACAGCATCAAATATAACGCGCTCATCTAATCCAGAAAGAGTTGCAATATGTTTTGATAAAGTTTGTATAAGATCACGTTTAGAAGACGCTTGAACTCCATCAAGCACTGCCTCTTTAGAAATAATGTCTGCAATATTCATAGCTCAATCCTTAATTAGTTATCAGCTTTTGGTTCAACCCAACCAATGTTACCATCTTTGCGGCGATAAACCATGCTAATATGGTTGTTAGCACTGTTTCTAAACATAATAGCGCATTCGTTACTTAAATCCATATACATAACAGCTTCGCTAACTGTACATACTGGAATGTTTGCATCTGTTTCAGCGATAGTTAATGGTGCGTTTTCATTTACATCAACTTCTTCATCTTCTTCAACAAGAGGTAAAACAGCAGCATAAGCAAGTTCAGCTAGACCAACTTTACTTTTATGTGCATTTAATTTTGTTTTATGACGACGTAAGCGTGTTGCGATGTGTTGATTAGCATCATCGAACGCAGTATAAGGATCAGTTGCTGAACCAGAACCTTTTAATACAATATTTTTTACAGGATGAACGGTGATTTCAACACCAAATTCTTCGCCTTCTTTTGAAAAAGCAACAATGCAACTATAAGGAGTGCTGAAATATTTTTCAACAGAAGCGCTAACCCCTTCCTCAACATGTTTGCGTAATTTGTCACTAATATCAACTTGTTTTCCAGATACTGTTACTTTCATCTTATATCCCTTCATTACTAATATTTCTGATTAAATAATATTTCAAAAAACTATAAAAAGTCAATAAAAAAGCCGATTAAATTGCAAAATTATCACCAAGATACACTTTTTTTACTTCTTCATTGGCAACAATTTCATCAGGGGTGCCTTCCATTAGAACTGTACCTCCATGTAAGATATATGCTCTATCAATAATATCAAGAGTTTCTCTAACGTTGTGATCTGTGATTAATACACCGAGTCCTCTGTTTTTTAATTTTGATACAAGTTCTCTAATTTCACCAACAGCAATAGGATCAATACCTGCTAATGGTTCATCAAGAAGAATGAAGTTAGGTTGTCCAGCCAAGGCTCTTGCAATTTCCAATCTTCTGCGTTCACCACCGGATAATGCAATTGATGGTGATTTTCTCAAATGTGCGATTGAAAACTCATTTAACAAATCTTCTAACATTTGTTTGCGTCTATCCTCATGTTTTACAACAATTTCAAGAACAGCCATTATATTGTCTTCAACGCTTAAGTTTCTAAATATTGATGCTTCCTGTGGTAAATAACCAATGCCTAATCTAGCTCTTTTATACATAGGCATATATGTTATATCTTGACCATCAATGCAAACGTCACCATAGTCTGGGGAAATTAAACCTGTAACACAATAAAAACATGTTGTTTTACCTGCGCCATTAGGTCCTAATAAACCAACAGCTTCTCCTCTTTTTACATTTAATGAAACATTTCTTAAAACACTACGATTCTTATATCTTTTACCAATATTAAAAACTTCTAAAATAGAGTCTTTTTTATTTAAGTCCTGTCCCATATTATTAATCCTTTTTGCTATTCAGAGAGCTTTCAATTAGCTTACCTGAAATACGTCCACCACTCTTTGCAATAAGCTTGCTTTTTGATGTGTTAAAGTTTGATATTGCCTTGTCTCCTTTTACTGTGTTGCCGTCTTTTGTTAAAACAACATTGCCTTTTAGTTCTGCAATATTTTGTTTTACGTAATAAACACCACTTTGTGCAGAAGCAGTTCCTTCTTCTTGTATAACTTTAACGTCATCATAAAAGAAAAATTCTTCTTTGTTTTGAAAGTATATAGCCTTAGGGGTTAATATTTTACTACTATCTTTAGTTATTTCTACATTATCTGTTAGTATAAATTGTTTATTTGTGCTGTCATAAACGCCATTATCAGCAGTGGCAATGTAGCCATTTTCATCAATTATTTTAACATTGTTAAAAAGTTTAATAAGGCCTGTTGAGGCATCATATTCACCATTTTGAGATAATGCTATTTTGTTATTTGTGTAAATTTTTGTGTTACCAAAAGTTGTAGCTCTTTCTATTTCAAAATTTTTTAAATCTTTAAAATGTGCCACTAATAAATCAGCTTTTAAGACGTCTTGCCCTTTAGTTGTAGTTGGATTAATGGCTTCAAATTTATTGTCATTAAAAAATAGTGAGGCTTTATCAGGGGTTTCTAATTTTATGTCGTTGTTGCTAAGCACAACATTGCCTATTAAATCAAATTTTCCACCTTTTTTATCATAGATAAAGCTATTTGCTACGAAATTACCTTTAGGACTGGTTCCAAATATTTTTTCATTTCCAAAACCTCTTTCTTCTGAGAAAATATAAGTCGCACTATTGGTGTTTATTTTCATTTGTTCGTTATAGTTGCTAATAACCTTGTTTTTTAACTCTAATATGGTTTTATCTTGATTGTATATACCAAGTTCTGAAGCTAAAGTTATAACCTTATCTTTATCATACATGATAGCATCAGGAGTTGTTAAGTTGTATATTTTTTTTCCTTTGAATGCTTCTTCAACTTTGCTAGCTTTTATTATGCTAAATCTGTTGTCTTTTTCTGTTACTTCAAAAACAGGATTGTTCATTTGAAATTTTTCAAAATAAACTTTTTCTTGTTCTTTGATTAAGAGGGATGTATCATTTGTTGTGTCAAACTCAAATAATACAATACCAAGTCCAAGTAACAAGGCTGTTAAGCAAGGTAAAAATAATTTTAAAAAACGAACAACTTTCATTCTTTTAGTAACAAAAAAACGCTCTTCTTCTTCAAAAGGATTTTTCTCATTGCTAAAGAAATGATCTATTTTATTAATTTCAAACAAGATTAAGCCACCCCAGCTTTTAAGCAGTCATGAATATGAATAACACCTATAGGCTTTTTATCTTCAACCACAAACAAATTTGTTATACCATGTCCAGTATTGTTCATCATATTAACGGCATCAACAATTAATGCATCTTGTGTAATTACTTTAGGGTTGCGTGTCATAACAGTACCAGCTTTTTTATCAATTAATTTAGTTGAGAACCAACGTCTTAAGTCACCATCAGTAATAATTCCAACTAACTCACCTTCACTATTTAATATACCAACACAACCAAGCATTTTTTCAGTCATAACAAGCAATGCTTCACGCATAGGAGTGTCTTCTTTAATAAGAGGCAACGCATCACCTTTATGCATAATATCAGAAACTTTACATAAAATAGCTCCAAGTTTACCACCTGGGTGTCTTTGCCTAAAATCAGATGCAGAAAATCCTCTACGTTCCATTAGATTAACTGCTAAAACATCACCTAATACAATTGTTGCTGTTGTTGATGAAGTAGGAGCTAAACCAAGAGGGCAAGCTTCTCCATTATCAGGAAGTCTAAGAACTAGAGTTGAATTTTTTCCCAATGCACTTTCAGGATTTCTTGTAATAGCAATCAAAGGTATATTGCGTCTTTTTGCATACATCAATACATCAGATAATTCTTTAGATTCTCCACTATAAGAAATTGCAATAATAACATCATCATCAGAAATCATACCTAAATCACCATGGCTAGCTTCAGCTGGGTGTACAAAGAAAGAAACTGTTCCTGTTGAAGAAAAGGTTGCAGCCATTTTTCTTGCAATATGACCAGATTTTCCCATGCCTGTAACAATTACACGGCCTTTTGCATTTTGTAGTAAATCAAGAGCTTGAGTTAATGTGCTATCAAGACTATTTTTTAATATTTGTAAAGTTTCAATTTCACTATCAATAGTTTTTACAGCATTTTTTAAGTCGCCATATTCTAAAATTTGGGCAGTTTGATTTTGCATGTTATTATACTCCTAATAAAAATCGCCACCGATTGTGAGTTATCACAATATTTTTTAAAA
>JAEIGA010001481.1_pt1 | contig 36690 bp, 26 predicted proteins | sample 9270691 | NCBI WGS metagenome assembly JAEIGA01 (sample SAMN17057246, study PRJNA624740) | gut metagenome | biome: biome; isolation source: fecal sample | host: Bos grunniens | place: China: Xizang | collected 2019
AGGTTAAGGCGCTGTGCCAAAATGACACAGCGCCCAAACCTTTTTTTAATTATAATCTTGTAATCTATTTAGATATCTATCTAATATAGAATAATCAAGTTTTAATTACTTAACGAGAACTGTCTCAGACTTAACAACGCCGTTAGCGTAAACTGTCTTAACGATGTTGATACCCTTAACAGGAGCTGCAACTGCAACACCACCTACTGTGTAGTAAGTTACAGATACAACCTCGTCACCTTCTGCCTCTGCGCCGCCGATATTAGTCTTGCGAGCGTCGATGTTGCGGAGGAACCACTGAGAAGCCTTGTCTGTACCTGCCCAGTAAACGATGTCACCACCTGCGCCCTTACCGCCGCTGTTGCCCTCAAGGTGCATTGAAGCGTTACCGTGTGAAGGATGCCAGAAGTCGAATACGTATGCACCCTGTGAACGGATGATGTAAGGCTCCTCGGGATCAACTGTCAAACCGATATCCTGTGAACGAGCACCGTCAACGCTGGTACCTGCATACTGACCAACCTCAACGCTCTGGATGAAGTAAGCGTTAGCTGCCTGAACTGAGTCGATAACCTCGTCCTCGAGCCAGAGCTGAACTTTCTCGCTGTTAGAAGCTGAGATAAGTTTGAACATGTAGCGTGCGTGTACCTCTGTAAGGTCTACAGCAGGAGCATCTGCCCACCAGAGGCTGTAATCGCTTACACAGTTGGGGCTGTTAGCCTCGAAGTCGTTGAAGTATGTACACATGTACTTAGAGCTACCTGTTGAAGCGATGAATGACTCTCTGTAAGCAGCCTCGAATACGTATGTACCCTCAACGATGGGGTTAGTCTCTGCTGTAGCTGCTGTAAGAACTGCTGCCTCAAGCTCGGGAAGTGCTGACTTAGCTGTAGCCTCGTCGTTTGTTGCAAGAGCCTTCTGTGCTTTCTCGAGAGCGGCTGCGTATGCACCTGCTGACTCAACTGAGTAGTAACCGGGGTCGGGACCTACCTCAACACCCATTGCGGTTGCTGCTGCTACAGCGTTCTTCAACCAGTAGAGGTAAGGATTGTCCATAGTCATCTTGTAGATTCTCCACTCACCTTCGCCGTCCCAGTCGTTGTTCTCGAACGCGTCGATTGAGAAGTAACCGATGTTATCGCCCCAGTCCTGAGCTACGATGTAGGGGTGAGGAGTACCATTACGCATTACTGTATCGTTGTACATGTAAACTACGAATGTGTTGTCGTATGCCTCTTTGCCGTACTGAGCACGGTTCATGGGAGCAAAGATGAACTTACCTGCCTCAGCCTTATTGATTGTTGTGCTGTTGCCACCCCAACCGTCGTCGTCGATTGTCTGTGACCAGTATGAACCGTCAGCGAGTGACTGGATGTAGAATGAACCATCCTCAGCACCTGTCTTGCGAACTGAGAATGCACAAGGTGCGCCAATCTTTGTTCCGAATGCAAGGTTCTTTGAGTAGAACTTCTCGAAGCCTTCACCGTTACCCTCGGGTGCGCAGTTCAAAAGACCCTGGAATGCGTAGATACCGTCGTCTGTGATCTGAGAAGCGTCTGTGATGATTTCACCAAGCTTGGTGTTGTAGAAGTCGGGAAGTTCGATATCGTCGGGTGAGTAGCTGTAGCCTGACTCACCGATTACGAAGTCTGTGGGAGTGTTAACACCGTTTGAACGGCCGTACTGAACATACTTGAATGAGCTGATTGCCTCGGGGAATTTCACCTCCAACCACATGTATGTGGGGTTAGCATCGTAGTCGGGTACCTGACCGCTGCCCCATGTTGCGTGAGCATGTGTACCTGTGTTATTGTCAACGAGTGCGCCATAACCCTGGTAGTCACCGCTAGCGTTCTCGGGACGTGTCATGATACAGTTAGATGTAAAGCTTTCTGCTGTCAAAGCAATCTTGTTGCCTGATGCATCGTAGAATTCTACCTCACCGAATGTGGGGAATACATACTGTGTACCGCTGTATACACCCATGTTGTTGGTCTTGAAGTATGTGAAACGGATAACATCAGTCTCACCTGTCAAGTTATACAAGGGTGATTCCCATTTGTAACCACCATAGCTCTGCAGTGTACCGGGAAGACCATCCTCTGTTGTACCTACGCGGAAGGGAAGTGTCTTAACGTTAGAAACCTTAGCTGCCCAGAAACCGTCGATAGCAGCATAGATGCTTGCGATAGCTGCGTCAACGTCAGCGAGTGACTGATATGTGTCAACTACCTGCATTGCTGCGTCTGATGTAGTAACGAGGTTATCAAATGCTGCGCCATTGTATGAACCCTCTACCCAGTCAGGAGCCTCTGATACAACGATGTCACCATTCTCGACTGCTGCTGTGATGTAGTCGATAGAGTCAACGTAAGCCCAGATTGTTGTAGCTGCGTAAGCTGCTGTCAACAGGTTAAGGCTTCTCTTGGTTGTGAGGATTTCTGCTGCTGTAACGTCAGCCTTAGCTACGAGTGCCTTAGCCTCAGCAACTGCTGCTACGATTGCATCGTACTCACCTTCGTCGTAACCCTCTACCTTACCAATCTCGTTGAGGCGGCGCTCAGCGTCGTCGATAACCTCCTGCAACTGCGAAGCAATAGCTGAACCTTTGATAGAAGCTTTGTAGATGTTCCAGTTGTATGTGTTGGGACGTGCGCGATTAGCCTTAGACTCGTCGTCGTTGCCAACGAGACCCATCTTACCGATAGCGTCGTAAGAGATAAGGTAAGCATTGTCTTCCATTGACATTACAAATGCGCCCTCAACAGTGTCGCAAGGAGCAAATGTAATTGTAGCTGCCTTGAGGATGTCCTCGGTCCAGTGATACCAGCTGGGAACATACTCTCTCTTAACTGCGTAGCGACCGTTGTTCAACCAGCCAATTTTGTAACCGTTCTCAACGTTTGCATCGGGAGTAAGGAAAACAAGCTGTGAGGCATTAGGTGTCTCATCTGCACCGTAGGGTGAGTGGAAGTATGTATGACCCTTAACCAAACGGTTGATGTTCTCGTTGGGGTTGTACTGATAATCCTCAGCATTAGTGCGGATAACAAAAAGCGCACCCTCTTCTGCCAATTCCTCAACTGATGTCACCTGCTCGCCAAGCTGGAACTCCTGCTCGGGGAAGGGGAGGAACTGTGTACCGGGTGTGATACCCATGTGAGTGATGAGGTTCTTGTGGTAGTCTGAACGTGTGTTCCAGTTGAAAGAGAAGCTGGTTACAGGCTCAACAAGTTCGAACTCTACATAGTGGTAAGCATTGGGAAGAGTACCATTTGAATAGGTAGTGTGAAGGTATGTACCCTCGTTCTTGTCGCTAAGAGCCTCAAGGCCGCCACCGTCGTTTGATGCAATAGCGTTACATGAAGCTACGTACTCAATCTGTTTGCCGGTACCGTCGTAGATACGGAACTCAGACATTGTAAAGAAGGGGAAACCTGTACCCCAACCAACTGACAAACCATCGTTTTGAGCAGTTCCAAGAGCGTCTACTGTGTTAGTAGAGATAACTGTGAAGCGGAGTGTAGAAACTGCTTCATCCAATTCATAGGTCTTAGATTGGAACGAATAGTTACGTACAATCTTTGAACCGGGAAGGCCATCAGCTGTTTTCAGGATGATGGGCCACTGTGCTTTTTCAGCCATACCAAAAGCGGCAACGAGCGTCAAAAGACAGGTTAAAAGTAAATTTTTTTTCATAAAATATTAATTAAAAATAAGTTGATTGTTCTTTTTTAAACTGTTTCTTGCTTATTTCTGAATTTTCTTTTTTTCTTACATCAGCCCTTGCGTATTGGGTCTATTCGGCGCAAAGTTATATATTTTTTCTATTTCGCAATAAGTTTGACCACTTTTAAATAGTTAAAAAAACTTAAAGATAACACTGCAACAAATAGACGACGGTATATCGTGACTCCTACAGAGGTTTTCAATTTTAAAAAGAAAAGTTAGAATGAGAAGAATATTTTTAGTTTTAAAGGGTAATACCTTGACAAATTGATACGATTATGATTAAAGGGAGTTTTTAATTGTCAGCAGCTTTCTCATCAGATTCACAGGGATTTTATCCTTTTTGTACCAATAAACGCTATCCTACTTAAAGAGGGACAGGCGAAACAAGGTGAGCAGAGGAATTAGAATACAAAAAAGCAGGGGCAGACTATGCAGCCCGCCTCTGCTATAATAATATAAGGAACACACTAAATGAATATATACTTCAGCACAAACAATACAGCTAAAATATACATAGTGGGCGTAAGCTTCTTGAACTTGCCACAGAGGAGATTAAGTGCTACATAAAGTATCATACCTGCAAGAATACCATCGGAAATGGAGTAAGCCAATGGCATCATGATGATACATGCAAACGCAGGGATAGCCTCGGTGTAGTCCGAGAAATCAATTCTGCGTACAGGTTCCAGCATCAACATTCCCACAATTATAAGCACAGGTGCTGTGGCAGCAGAAGGAATGGAGAGGAACAGGGGCGAGAAGAAGAGTGTAACAATGAAGCAGCATGCAACGACAAAGGCTGTGAGTCCTGAACGGCCACCTTGTGCTATGCCCGATGCACTCTCAACGTAGGTGGTAGTTGTGGATGTACCGATGCAGGCACCAAAGGTGGTAGCAATGGCATCAGCCATGAACGCCTGTTTGAGTCGGGGTATTCTGCCTGTCTTCTTATCAACCATGTCGGCCTTGGTGCATACACCAATGAGCGTACCCACTGTGTCGAACATATCGATAAACAGGAAAGTAAAGACAACTACGAGCATGTCAAGTGTAAACACCTTATCCCACTCGAACTGCATGAAAATAGGTTCAATTGACTGGGGCGCGGAAATGACACCCTGGAATTTTGTCACACCCATGGGAATGCCGATAAGGGTAGTGATAAGGATTCCCAAAAGCATTGCTCCGTGTACATTCTTCGCATAGAGAAAGCCTGTGATGAGCAAGCCGATGATAGCGAGCAGCGCAGGGCCGTGAGTAATTTCACCCAGCGAGACAAGTGTTGCATCGTTGTTCACGATTATGCCTGAGTTCTGCAAACCGATGAAAGATATAAAAAGACCGATACCGCCGCCAATGGCATAACGCAGGTTCACGGGGATAGCATTAACGATGGATTCGCGGATATTGGTCACAGTCATGAGGATAAACAGAAGACCTTCGATGAGTACGGCTGTAAGGGCAAATTGCCATGAGTAACCCATGCCCAAACAGACTGTATACACGAAGAATGCGTTAAGTCCCATGCCGGGAGCAAGTCCAAAAGGCAGCTTGCCGTGGAATGCCATGACCATTGTACCGAGAATAGCAGCCAGCGCGGTAGAAGTGAAGACTGCGCCACCGGGCATTCCCTCAAGTTCGCTGAACATTGCCGGATTGACAGCGAGGATGTACGACATTGTAAGGAAGATGGTAATACCAGCGAGAACCTCGGCACGTACGGTTGTTTCGTTGGGGTTGAAACCGAAGAGTTTTGTAAGTCTATTCATATCTTTAAGTTACGCGTTTTTCATTACTTAGAATGTCCACTTGGCACCGATGGCGGGCTTTACATAAAAGCCATCCATTCCGCCGAAGTTATTAGAGAGTTCAACCTCGCCACCAATGCTCAGGTTAACCTTGTCCCAGCCTTTGATTTTATTGAGATTGGCCCACAACTGAGGCTCGCTGAGGAAGATAAATGTAGAACCCTCGCTCCAGAAATCGGCGAAGCCGCTGAAGGTTCCCCATCCGTCGAAGAAGCTTATTCCCCACACACCTGTAATCTGGAAGTTGTGCATTCTGTTCTTACCATCCTCTTTGAGTTCGGGGATAGCCTTGTACATTGCCGAGAGTGACCATGTCTTTGAGAAATCCTCGGAGTGTCCCGAATAGGTAAGACCGGCAAGCCATGCATTGTTGAACGGCACAGCATATTCCGAACCGCCAGCCTTGTAGGATGTCAATCCACCGTTGAACTCGGCATGTACCGAGAGCCAGTTCCAGTCGCTCTTCTGCCAGAAGCAGAATTCGCGGGCAATCTCCACGTATGCGCCAATGGCACGAGGGGTGTAGTCCATATCGACAAAGTAGAATGTACTACCGAACGCGTCAGGGCGGAACATTTCGAGGGTGGTTGTCACATAGTCGCGGTCAGTATCGTAAAGTACTTGCAGATTTTGAGCTTTGGAAGCGAAGGAGAAGGAGAGCATCATGGCGATGAGTGCAATCAAGCGTGTAGTGTTTTTCATAATTGTCAGTGTTTATGTGTTTACGTGCAAATATAGTGTAAATAAACAAAATTTAACAAGCTATATTAGAAAATATATCGTAGCTGGATATGATATACAACTATTTTTTGAGATGGAAATCAAGCATCGGGGTAATTGTTATTTAAGAAATGCCAGATATAATGGAGAGTAATTTACGGTCGATTTTACCATTAATTTTTGGTTGCAACAGTTTAGGGTTGCATTCTCTGCTATGTTCTTTTGCCGGGCAAACCAATATAAGAACAAGTTTTTACCCCGACGCGATAAAAATAAGAGCGCGAGATTATTTTTAGAGAAAAAAAACAAAAGCCCCGGAACAGAGGAGACAGCATTGCCTTTGGCAAGCTTTGGCTGCACTCGCTTTGTAACTTGCAAGTAAACTTGCGCAAAGCGAATGGCGCAAAAAGAGGGCATCACCGACAGACTTGGTGATTATAATTGCTGATTGTTTTAAATTAACCTTAACCAATATACAGGTATAAGAACTACCTACAATTACATATAGGCAAAAACCATTATATTAGTCAGCAGACGTCAAGAGGTTTATAAGTCACAATGCATACAAAAAGAGAGGGTTGCGCCATTGACGCAACCCTCGCAGATTATATGAAGTAAAACTAATTACTTAACGAACTTTTTAACAGTCTTAACAACGCCGTTAGCGTAAACTGTCTTAACGATGTTGATACCCTTAACAGGAGCTGCAACTGCTGCACCATCAGCTGTGTAGTAAGTTACAGAAACAACCTCGTCACCCTCAACTGCTACGCCACCGCCGATAGAAGTACCATCGTCAACGCGACGGAGTCTCCACCATGAGGGCTGGTCTGAACCTGTCCAGTAAACGATGTTACCGTTGGTACCTGCACCACCGCTGTGACCAGCTGCGTGGAATGAGAAGCTACCACCTGCGGGGTTCCAGAGGTCGTAGATAGTTGCAACCTGCTGACGAACGATGTAGTATGTCTCGGGGGTCGCTGTGAAGCCGATTGACTTAGAAACACCGTCCTGAGCACCTACATACTGACCGTAAGCTACGCTCTTGATGAAGTATGCGTTAGCAGCCTGCTCGGGTGTGAGTACACCGTCCTCAACTGCGATAAGTACATCCTCGTTCTGAGCTGCTGACTCGAAGTCGAACTTGTAGATATCCAAAGCTTTGTTGTAGTCACCCTCGGGAGCATCACCCCACCAGAGTTTGTAAGCTGACTCGGGAAGATTCTCGTCAAGGTCGTTGTCGTATGCGAAGATAGCTTTGTACATACCCTGTGTTGCGAAGAATTCGGGGTGACCGCTCTCGATAACGTAGCGACCTGCAACCATGGGGTTGGGAGTTACAGCCTGAACCTCAGCGATAGCTGCGCTCAAACCTGCAACGAGCTCTTTACATCTTGCGTTGTCACCTGCAGCAACTGCATCCTGTGAAGCCTTGAGTGCTTCGGGGAATGAACCGAGGTCGGCATAGTAACCGGGATCGGGACGTTTCTCGAGACCGAGAGCCTCAGCTGCTGTGATAAGGTTCTGCAACCAGTAAACGTATGCGTTGTCCATAGTCATCTTGAAGATGTACCACTCACCCTCACCGTCCTTGTCGTTATCTTCGAGTGAAGGAATTGAGAATGTAGCGAGTGCGCTACCCCAGTCCTGGAATACTACATAAGGATGGGGCTGGTCGTTACGTTTAACTGTGTCAACATACTGGTAGAGTACGAATGAGTTGGGAAGACCGTCGTTGTTGTTAGGTGTGATAAGTACCTTAGCTGCTGCCTCTTTGTAGTAAGTATCTGTAGCATCGCCCCAACCGTCGTCGTCGATAGCTGCTGACCAGTATTTACCGTTAGAGAGTGACTGGATGTAGAATGAACCATCTGCATCACCTGTCTTTGTGATAGAGAATGCACAAGGACCCTGGAGCAACTCACCATATACCTTGGTAGCAGAGAAGAAGTGAGGATTCTGCTGACCTGTATCGAAGTGGTTAACGGGGTCACAGCTGATAAGACCCTGGATAGCGTAGATACCATCGTCAGTAATCTGTGAAACGTCTGTGATCTTCTCGCCACATACTGCGTTGTAGGGATCGGGGAAGGGAACAGTCTCGGGAGTAGCGTCTACACCTGCATAACCGAATACGAAGTCAACGGGAGTGTTAACACGTGTTGTACCGCCGTAAACACGACCTACCTGACGATAACGGAATGCGCTGATTTCCTCGGGAAGTGTTACCTCGATGTAAACATAACCCTGTGTACCATTGTAACCGTTGGGGTCATGACTATCGCCATAAGCAGCGTGGTAGTATGTACCGTTGTCGTTGTCGCAAAGACCTGCAAGACCTGCACCGTCTGTGGGACAGATTGAGTTAGTCTTGAAGTTCTCCTCTGTCAAAGCAATCTGGTTGCCATAAGAGTCGAAGAGCTGGAACTCAGCCAATGTGGGGAACTCATAGTTACCGTACTTAGCAGCGCTGTTAGTGTGGAACACTGTGAAGCGGAGTGATGAAATTGCCTCTGTGAGGAGGTATGTGGGAGAATCCCAGATGTAACCTGTAGAGCTTTCGAATGCACCGGGAGTGCCATCAGCTGTACCAACGCGGAAGGGAAGCTGCATAACGCCTGTAATCTTAGAAGCCCAGAATGCAGAGATAGCCTTAATTACGTCAGAGATAGCCTTGTCGATGTCAGCAACGCATGTGTATGTATCTACAATTTCGTATGCAGCATCAGCAGCAGCTCTAAGAGTAGCGTCTGAACCTTCGGGGTATGAACCCTCTACCCAGTTGGGAGCGCCTGAAAGGAGAATCTCCTCGTCTTCGATAGCGTCAACGATTGTCTGGATTGAGTCTGTGTACTGATAGATAGCAAGTGCTACGTATGCAGGAAGAACTGCCTTAACAGCGTTGTCAGCAGCAAGGAGGTCAGTTACAGTAGCATCTGATGCGATGAGTGCCTCAGCTGTAGAAATTGCAGACTCGAGTGCAGCCTTTTCGCCCTTGTCCTCTGTTGCGTTGTAACCATAGAGAGCGATATACTCTTTAGCGTCAGCAACTGTTGCCTCAACAACTGACTTAATCTTGGCAACGTTTACGTTTGCCTTGTAGATTGAGAAGTTTTTGTCGAAGGGACGTGAACGTTTTGCAAGGATTGTGTCAACGTTGTTTGTACAAGCCATCTTACCGAGAGCGTCGCCAAGGTAAATCATCTCGCCATTGTTGATTGTAAGGATGAAGTCACCCTCTGACTCTTCGCTGTTTGCGAATGTAATGGCAGCAGCGTCAATCTCCTCGTCTGACCAAGGCACCCAAGCAGCTGTTGACTGCTTAGCAGCGAACTTACCGTTGTTCAACCAACGCATTTTGTAAGTATTCTCCTCGCCTGTAGGGATGAAGTAAACAACTGATGCAGCGTTAGCTGTAACGTTACCACCACAAGGAGCGTGGAAGAATGTCTTGTTAGGTGTAGCCTCACCACGTTTGTAATCGTCAGTACCGTTGGTGTTACCATACCAGAACTCGGGAGCGTTGTCACGGATTACGTAAAGACCACCCTCAGCAAGTGTTGCTACGTCTGTAACCTTCTCGCCAAGCTCGAACTCCTGCTCGGGATAAGGATAGTAAGGAGTACCGGGTGTAAGACCTACGTAAGAAGGCTCGTTGAGGAAGTTAACCCATGTAAGCCACTGAATCTGGAATGATGTGATGGGCTGTGCAAGCTCAAACTCAAGATAGTGATAGTCCTGGGGACAGGGACCCTGGTACCATGTAGACTGGAAGTAAGAACCGAAGTTGCCGTCGTTAACAGCCTCGAGTCCGTTACCGTCCCATGTACTTGCAGCGTTTGAAGTAGCTACAAAATCAACAGGCTGACCTGCACCATCGAAAATTTTAACCTCACCGAGGCAGAAGAAGGGGTTACCGGGACCCCAACCGCTTGAGTAACCGTCAAAAGCAGTTGTGTTTGCATCTGTACGCAATGTTGCGCATACAGTCATACGAAGCGTAGAAATAGCCTCGCTCAATTCATACTTGTCTGAAGTAAAGGTGTAGTTTTTAGGACCTTTTACTCCAGGAAGACCATCCGCTGTTGTAAGCGTGATGGGCCACTGTGTCTGTGCCATGCCAAAAGCGGCAACAAGTGTCAACAGACATGTTAAAAGTAAGCCTTTTTTCATAAATGAATAAATTAAAATAGGTTTAGTTAAATTAAAAAAGGTTGTATAATTAGATTAAATTATTTAACCATCAGTTGTTTGCCCAATCCGCCATTTAAGCATTTTAGACAAAAATTGTCTGCAAATAAAGGAAAAATTTCTCTAATAAGCAAGAAAAGTATATTTTTTTTGCAATAAGCGTGTGTTATAGTGGTTTAAAACCTAAAAAAATCAAATAATAAGAGATTAAATGGATTACTTGTTTTTATTGACTTATGGACCGGAGAGAGTGAGATATATTTGTATTTATATAAGGTAAGGGGCAATTATGAAAAAACATAGTCGACTTCGGCATTGGTTGCTTTAAAAAGCATCCTCCTAAACAAAAGCAGCCCTGACAGGCTACGTCATAAAACATCACCCATCAGGACTATATTGAATAAAAATATCGTTAAAAGGGAAGGTACTCCCCTACTGCCTTCTCCAGAACATGGGAGTAAGCATCAGCAGCACTGCGAAGAATTCGAGACGACCAACCAGCATCTGGAACGAAGCAAACCACTTAAGCACCTCGGGCAGAGCATTCATGCTGAATGCAGGACCGTAACTGCCAAGCGCAGGGCCTATGTTACTGGTACATGAAACGGAAAGCCCATAGGCCTCCATAAATTCAAGGCCGAATGCCATATTCACGAACACACCCGCCATTACAACTCCAAGATAGAGAACCGTATAGGCAAGGATAGCCGATTGCACGGGGGTTGCAATAATTTTGTGGCTCATTCTGACGGGAATCACCGCATTGGGATGCACTATGCGTTTGAACTCATTTATCATGACTCGTCCCAGAATTGCTACCCTGACACACTTCATGGCACCGGTGGTAGAGCCCGAGCAAGCACCAATATACATAAGGACACTTATCACCAGCCACAGCAACGGGTGCCACATCATATAGTCGGTGGAACAGAAGCCTGTGGTAGTCACCGTGGCAACTGTCTGGAAAAGTGCATCGCGGAAAGCATTTTCGACACCTATGGTGGAAGTCAGCAACAGTCCTATTGCAATACCTGCTGTTGCAATGAGTATGATGTTTACGTAGCACTTGAATTCGGAGTCGCGGAAAAGGTCGCTGAACTTGCCTTTGAAGAATGCAAGATAGAGCAACGAAAAGTTAGTACCACCCAAAAACATAAAGAGCGTTACTATATACTCTATCATCGGCGAATTGTAGGCCTCGATGCTTGCCTGCTTGGTAGAGAATCCGCCGGTGGCTATCATCGACATTGAGTGGCAGACAGAGTCGAAAAGTCCCATTCCTGCCACCTCCAGACAGATAACACCAATAATTGTCAGACTGATGTATATTGTCAATATCCATCGCGCAGTGACAGAGATTCGCGGGTGCAGTTTACCATGTATGGGGCCTGTTGCTTCGGCTGCAAAAAGGTGTATATCGCCCATGCCAAAGATAGGAAGCACAGCTACGGTAAAGAATACGATTCCCAATCCACCGGTCCAGTGCGACATTGCACGCCAAAAGAGAAGACTCGGTGGCATCTGTTCTATGTTGTCGAGAATGGTGGCTCCAGTGGTGGTAAAACCCGACATTGTCTCGAAGAAAGCATTTGTCACCGAAGGTATATATCCACTGAATATAAAGGGCATAGAGCCGAATATAGAGAATATTATCCAGCACGAACTGACCACTATGTAACCATCCTTGCGCGAGATATTTCTGTCCTTGCCCCTGCCCAGATAGAGCAGCAACGAACTGCATGCAACGGTGGCTGCAAGTGTTATCAGGTAGGCTGTTGTTATATGCTCTTCATAGTAAAGCGACACACCGAAGGTGATTGTCAGAAAGAGTGTTTCAATAAGCAACAGCAGTCCCAGTATGCGGGATATTATCTTGAAGTGAATCATCGGTTGAAATATTTCTCGAGTTTCTTCAGCACATGTTCGAGGCAGAAGATTATCACATGGTCGCCGGGCTCAATCATGGTGTTACCGGTAACATTGACACCCTTGCCGTTGCGGATAACTCCACCGATGTTGGCTCCATCGGGCAGCCCGAGGTCTTTAACAGCCTTCTTGGTGATTCTCATTCCCTCGCTGACGGGGAATTCGGCAACGACAGCCTCGGTAAAGGTAAGGCATCTGATGCTTGAAACGTCGGTATTCAGCAGCATCTGGAAAATATTGCTCGCGGCAATCTTCTTCTTGTTGATTACCGAACCGATGTCCATCTCCTCGGCCATGGAGATATATTCTATATTCTCAATTTCGGCGACAGTCCTATACACGCCTGAGCGTTTGGCTGCAAGGCAGGCAAGAATATTTGTTTCGGAGTTGTCGCTGAGGGCAATAAAGGCATCGGTGCGGTCTATACCCTCGCTGCGCAACAGTTCGGGATCGCGTGCATCGCCGTTGATTATCATCACCCTGTCGTCGACAAGTTCGACAAGTTTATTGCATCGTGCGTAGTCGCTTTCGATTATCTTTATGCCTATGTGGTCGGGAATAAGTTCTGCGGTGCGCACGGCAATGCGGCTACCACCCATCATTATGATACTTTTCACCTCGGAGTACTTCTCCTTGCCGCTTATCTCTTTGATATAGGTGATATTCTCTCTGTTGGTCATGAAGCAGACAAGGTCGTCGGCCTCTATCATGTCACCTCCTCGGGGAATTATCGTTTCATCGCGTCGCTGTATGGCCACAATGTGGTAGGGCTTGTCGCGTTGCAGGTCGCGGAAGGGGATGTTCAGCAACGATGAATTGCTACGCACCTTCACACCAATCATCACAAGTTCGCCATCGCCAAACTCCAGCATCTGTCGCATCCAGCAATATTTTATGCTGGTAGCAATCTCCTCAGCCGCCAGTTTTTCGGGGTAGATGAGCGAGTTTATACCCAACGAATTGAAATAACTTTTGTGCTTGGGTTGCAGATATTCGTGGTTGTCGATGCGGGCAATGGTCTTTTTGGCACCAAGATAGTGTGCCAGGATACAGGAGTTTATATTGGTGCTTTCGTCGGGGGTAACGGCAACGAAAAGGTCGGCGCTGCCTGCACCGGCTGTTTTCAGGTTGCTGATTCGCGTGGGCGAGCCTACCATGGCCTTAAGGTCGAAGAGTGACTCCAGTTTTCCCAGACGCTCTTCGCTCTCGTCCATCAATACCACATCCTCGCTTTCCACAGAAAGCATCTTGGCTAGGTGTGTGCCTACCGCACCGGCTCCGGCAATTACTATTTTCATGAGTCTTGTAGGTTAGTATATATTACTCACGGGAGTGTATATAAATTATCGTTTGTTCAAAATTGCATTCAGCACAGCCTCTTTGTCCATTCCACAGAGCTTGTAGAGTTCAGAGGTGGCACCATGCTCGACAAACGAGTCGGGAATACCCATTATCTCTATTTCGGGGGTATATTGGTTAGCCGCCATAAATTCGGCAACAGCCGAACCCAATCCACCCATTTTCACTCCATCCTCGAGAGTGATTATTCGTTTGAACTTGCGTCCAACCTCGTGAAGCAGCTCTTCGTCGATGGGTTTCAGGAAGCGCATATCGTAGTGTGCCACACTGACACCTGCCGCCGCTGCCTGGTCAATGGCACCTGCAATGCTTTTGCCTATGGGGCCTATGGTGAGCAGCGCAACATCGTCGCCCTGACGCAACAGACGTCCCTTGCCCACTGGAACAGTTTCGAGCGGACATTTCCAGTCGGTGAGCGCACCTCGTCCGCGCGGATAACGTATGACAAACGTTCCCATACCGGGCTGCTGGGCTGTGTACATCAGTCGGCGCAGTTCACACTCGTCGTAGGGCGATGCAATGGTAATATCGGGAATTGGTCGCAGGTAAGCAAGGTCGAATGCACCGTGGTGTGTGGGACCATCTTCGCCCACAATTCCGGCTCTGTCGAGGCAGAGAACCATATTTGCACGCTGAAGCGCAGCATCGTGTATTAGGTTGTCGTATCCACGCTGCATGAAAGACGAGTAGATGTTGCAGAAAGGCATCGCACCACCCTTTGCCAGTCCTGCCGAGAAGGTTACCGCGTGTCCCTCGGCTATACCTACATCGAAGAAACGTTCGGGGATTTCGCGCATCAGCAGATTCATAGAGCAGCCGGTGGGCATTGCAGGGGTTACACCCACAACCGAGGGGTTCATTCTGGCAAGTTCGACAAGTGTCTCGCCAAACACATCCTGGAAACGGGGCACACCACTCTCCGAAATTATGCGTTCGCCTGTTTCAATATCGAAAATTCCCGGCTGATGCCACGAGGTTGCATCCTTTTCGGCCGGTTCATAGCCCTTGCCCTTCACAGTGTGAATGTGCAGCAGCTTGGGACCACCCATATCCTTGATAGTGTTGAGTGTATGCACCAGTTCTATTACATCGTGTCCGTCGATGGGGCCGAAATATCGAACCGACAGCCCCTCGAAAATATTCTGCTGCTGATAGAGCATTGCCTTCAGTCCGTTGTTGAAGCGGATAAGGCTGTCGGCACGTTTTCTGTTGAGCAGGCCTATCTTTGTGAAGAAAGTGGCTGCCTTGTGACGTATCTTGTTATACAGGCGCGAAGAGTGCATGGAGATGAGCAACTGGCTCATTCCGCCCACACTCTTGTCGATGGACATATTGTTGTCGTTGAGGATAATAAGCAGATTGTTGTTGCTTGACGATGCGTTGTTCAGGCCTTCGTATGCAAGGCCACCGCTCATGGCGCCGTCGCCGATGACTGCAACCGTGTGGCTCTTTTTGTTTTTCAGACGTGCCGAAACATCGAGTCCCAGCGCAGCTGAGATTGAGTTGGATGCGTGTCCGGCAATGAATGAGTCGTATTCGCTCTCGTCGGGCGAGGGGAAGGGCTTGAGTCCCTTGAACTTGCGATTGGTATCGAAGCGGTCGCGACGACCTGTAAGTATCTTGTGACCATAGGCCTGATGACCTACGTCCCACACGAGTTTGTCGTCGGGAGTATCCATCGTATAGTGCAGAGCCACAGTAAGTTCCACTGTACCGAGGCTCGATGCAAAGTGTCCTGGGTTGTTCGACAGCGACTCGATGATGAATGTCCTGAGTTCGCTGCACACCTGTGGCAGCTTCTCTTCGGGCAGTTTGCGCAAATCGGCCGGCGAATCTATTTTGCTTAATAACGGAAATTTATCATTTATAGTCATAATATCCCTAATATCACGATATATCATGCAAATGTACTCAATTGCCGTGGAATATTGCAAACTTGTTGCAAATATTTTATTTCAGCATGGCGAGTAAAAAGCTTATGGGATTATCAGACAGCTGTTTGTCCGCCTGCTATTTCGTCGACAAAAGCGATGGCAGTTTCTACATTTGTGACATTCTCGACGGTGATTATGCAACGGCCGTCATTTTCGCGCATGGCACATTTGAAGTTGCTTGCAGGGATAGCGGTAAGTATTTTGCCGAAAAGTTCACTTTCGTAGTAGGGACTTTTGCCATCGACAAGGAAAAGGCTCATCTTGCCACCCTTCAGATAGATTTTTTCTATACCCAACTCCTTGGCTTTGTGACGCAACGAAACGGTGCGTATCAGTTCCATGGCAGAACGGGGCATTTTGCCGAAGCGGTCAATCATCTTGGCATGAAATTTACGAAGGTCGGCATCGTTGGTAATGGAGTCGAGCTCGCGATAAAGCAGTATGCGTTCGTTGCCGTCGGGGACATACAGTGCCGGAAAGAGCAGTTCAAGGTCGCTCTCTATCAGACATTCGCTGACATACTCCCGGGGCGAGAGCGAAGCATCGTCACCCTCTTGTACCAAGTCTGCAAACTCTTCTGTTTTAAGCTCTTTCACTGCCTCGGCAAGAATCTTCTGATAAGTTTCGTAGCCCAGATCTGCTATGAAGCCGCTCTGTTCGGCACCCAGCAGATTACCTGCACCGCGAAGATCGAGGTCCTGCATGGCAATGTTCATTCCACTGCCAAGTTCACTGAAACTCTCGATAGCCTCGAGCCTGCGACGTGCTTCGGAGGTAAGAGCATCCTTAGGCGGTGTCAACAGATAGCAGAAGGCCTTGCGCTTGCCGCGTCCCACACGTCCGCGCATCTGATGCAGGTCGCTAAGACCGAAATTCTGCGCCTGGTTGATGATTATGGTGTTCACGTTGGGAATATCTATTCCATTCTCAACGATGGAGGTGGCTATAAGCACATCGTAGTCGTGATTCATAAAGTCGAACAGACGCTTTTCAAGCTCTTCGGGCGACATCTGCCCATGTCCTATGCAGACACGTGCATCGGGCACATGTTTGTTTATCATGCGCTCTATCTCCAGCATGTTGGATATGCGGTTGTTTATGAAAAATACCTGTCCGTTTCGACTCAGTTCAAAGTTTATCGCCTCTTTGATGTTCTCGGCATCGAAACACTGTATTTCGGTGTATATCGGGTAGCGGTTAGGCGGCGGAGTCTGTATCATCGAGAGGTCGCGTGCGCCCATTATTGAGAATTGCAGTGTGCGTGGAATGGGAGTAGCAGTCATAGTCAGTGTGTCGACGTTGACCTTTATCTGACGCAATTTCTCTTTCACCGCAACGCCGAATTTCTGCTCTTCGTCGATGATAAGCAGTCCCAGGTCTTTGAATTTCACATCCTTGCCCGTAAGGCGATGTGTGCCAATGACAATATCAATCTTACCCTCTTCAAGCTCTTTGATTATGCGGCGACACTCGCCTGCCGAACGGGCGCGGCTAAGATACTCCACCTTGCAGGGGAACTCTTTCAGTCGCTCTTTGAATGTCAGATAGTGCTGATAGGCAAGCACCGTGGTGGGAACAAGCACCGCCACCTGTTTGCCGTCGGTGGCAGCCTTGAAGGCGGCGCGGATGGCAACCTCGGTCTTTCCGAAGCCCACATCGCCACAGACAAGCCTGTCCATGGGGCGTTTGCGCTCCATATCCTGCTTCACTTCGGTGGTGGCTTTCAACTGGTCGGGAGTATCCTCGTAGATGAAGCTCGCCTCAAGTTCGTGTTGCAGATAGGTGTCGGGCGTAAAGGCAAAGCCCTCTTTGCTGTATCGTTCGGAGTAGAGTTTTATGAGGTCGCGTGCAATATCCTTGATTTTCTTTTTGGTGCGCTCCTTTATGCGTTCCCATGCACCTGTACCCAGTTTGTTGATGGTAGGTGCCTCGCCCTCTTTGCCCTTATATTTCGATATCTTATGCAGGTTATGGATAGAGACAAAGACCACGTCGTCGTTCTTGTAAAGGAGCTTTATGGCCTCTTGGGTGGAGTTTCCGTTGGGAATACGCACAAGACCGCCGAATTTGCCTATTCCGTGGTCGATATGCACAATGTAGTCGCCCGTACGGAATTCGCTCAACTCCTTGAGGGTGAGAGCAGCCTTGCCGTTGCGTGCCTTGTCGCTGCGCAGACGGTAGTTGTGGAAACGCCCGAAGAGCTGATGGTCGGTAAACAGTGCTATTCGCAGAGTGTTGTCGATGTATCCGCCATGAAGGGTCTTGTCGACTGCGGTGAAGGCAATATCGTCGCCACGTTCGGCAAAGATGGTTCTGAGACGCTCGGCCTGACGAGGGTCGTCGCTCAGCAGCATTATCTTGTAGCCGCGACCGATATACTCTTTCAGTTTGTCGCTTGCAAGGTCAAAATCCTTGTTGAAGAGCGGCTGCATAGATGTATCGAAACTGATGTTTGTGCAACCCTTTTCGCCACTCTGCGAAGGGTGGATTTCCCAGCGCCGCGCACTTTTCAGATAGCGTTCAATCTCGGTACCGGACATAAGTTCGGGAAGGTCGGGCAGTTTCTCTTCGGAGAGACGGGCCTGCAACGAGTAACCCTCGTTGCGGCATTTCTCTATGCTGCTCTTTATGTATGCAAAATCCTTGGCAATGTATATTGTGCCACGGGGAAGAAACGATGTAATGGGAACAGACTCGCCACTGTCGCTGAGCTTGGGGACTATTGAGATTTCATCCATGCGCTCGCGAGAGAGCTGTGTCTCAACCTCGAAGGTTCTTATGCTCTCTATTTCGTCACCGAAAAAGTCTATTCTGTATGGATATTCCGAGGAGTAGGAGTAGATGTCTATAATACTGCCTCGCACTGCAAATTCGCCCGGTTCGTAGACATACGTTACCTCTTTGAAGCCCAGGCGTCCCAGCTGTTTTTCGATATTGTCGCGCGAGATATTGCCACCGACGGCAAGCTGCAGGGTATTGCTCTGCATCTTCTCCTGCGAGGCAACCTTTTCGGCTATTGCCTCGGGGTGGGTGACAATGACAGCACCCTGCCGACGGCTCCGGCTTGCAAGGCAACTCATGACCTCGGTGCGGAGTATGCGGTTGGCCTCATCCTCGTGACCGTACTTAAGGGCGCGCTTGTAGGAGGAGGGAAAGAAAAGAACACGACGGTCGCCACATATCTGCACAAGGTCGTGGTAGAAATATCCTGCCTCCTCGGCATCGTTCATCACCACGAAAAGAGTCTGCTTCGCACACTGCTGCATGTAGCCGGAGAGGGCCACAGCAGCGCTGCTGGCTGTCAGTCCCGTAAGATTGACAGTCTGCCTGTAGTCATCGTCGGTGAGGCTTGCAAGAGCCGCCACACCCGGATGTGACGCATATATCTGTTGAAGTTCCTTCGATTCCATCGGTGGATTCACGGCCTCTTAATCGACTTTACTGTCGCCAACCCATTTGCCGTAAAAGATTTTTTTATCGGTCTTGAAAAGAGCGCCGTAGCCCTGACGGTAGCCTTCGCTGTATTTTCCATACCAGAAATCGCCGTTTGTCCAGTAGTAGACACCATAGCCATGGCGCTTGCCGTTGTAAATTTCGCCGTAATAGACATCGCCATTCTCGTATGTTACCTTGCCGAAGGAGTATGGCTGCAACTCCTCGTCGGAGTAATAGATGTCGCCCTCGATGGTGTGCACACGAACAACTTTACCTGTACTGAGGCTGTACTCCACATACGAGGTTTCGCCACCTACACGCGCAACGCCTTTACCCATTGTTATTCCGAAGATGTGTTTGCCACGCGAATACTGACCATAAACCTGACGACCGTCATTGGCAAGGAAGTATCCCCAGCCATAGATGACATTGTCGACAAGCTGTCCCACATATTGTCCGTGAGAACTTGACATGTATTTTATCTCGCCCCTTTTTGCGTAGTCGCAGAATACGGCCTGCAACACGTCGCACATATCGTCGTAGAATTTTATTTGTGTCTGCGCACCTGTACACAAGGGAAGCAGCGCCAACAGCAGTATTATTATCTTTTTCATATTTAGCTATTTATATAAATTTTCCTGATTGATGAGAGCCTGTACATCGGGGTGCAGCCATTGCGACATATCGGCACCGGTGCGGGCAGCATTGCGAATCTCGGTTGAACTGATGTCGTAAAGCGGAGAGTCGAGCCATCGTGCCTGTGGGGGCAGGGGTGGAACCTCTTCACCATCACGCGGATAGACTATTATGCCGAAGCGTGCGAGTATCTCCTCAGACTTATACCATTTGTCAATCTTGTACCAGTTATCGGCACCCATAAGCAGCAAAAATTCACGACCGGGATAGGCCTTTTCCAATGCGTCGAGGGTGTTTATGGTGTACGAGGGACGGGGAAGCGAAAATTCAAAGTCGCTTGCAGTCAACGCCTCCTCGCCGGCGAGGGCAAGCTGCGCCATCTGCAGACGCAAATTCTCGTCGGTCAACTGTTTGCCTTGCTTGTGTGGGTTCAGCGGAGTTATCAGAAACCACACCTCGTCGGCAAGCCCTCTGTCGCGTACAGCACGCGCCAGCGCAATGTGGCCATTGTGAATGGGGTCGAAACTGCCGCCGAATATTGCGGTACGTATCTTACTCACTTAAAAACTTATTTACAATGGTTATCAGCTGCTGCTGCGCTTTTTCAAGTTCGTCGTTGACAATTACAACGTCGGCCTGTGGTGCAAAAGTCATTTCGTACTCTGCCTTTGCAAGACGCTTCTCAACCTCTTCGGGTGCAGTGTCGCCTCGGCCTGTAAGACGTTTGCGAAGCTCCTCCACCGAGGGTGCCTGCACAAAAATAAAGAGAGCCCTGTCGCCGTAGTATTTTTTGAGGTTGCAGCCGCCCTTTACGTCAACATCGAACAATATATTGTTGGTAAGCAACTGAGTTTCAACCTGCGACTTCAGTGTTCCGTAGAAACGGTCGGTGTAAACCTCTTCGTACTCGACAAATTCGTCGGCAGCGATTTTTGCGCGAAACTCTTCGGGAGAGAAGAAGAAATACTCGACTCCGTGACGCTCTTCGCCACGGGGCGGACGGCTGGTTGCCGATACCGAGAAGGCGAAAGAACTGTCCTGCGACATCAGATAGCGCACCAATGTGGATTTTCCCGAGCCCGAGGGTGCCGAGAATATTATAACCTTTCCTTTTATTGTTGTCATTTTTCCTTACATTACATTTAACACCTGCTCTTTTATCTGTTCGAGTTCGTCCTTCATTCTGACGACGATATTCTGCATTTCGGCATGATTGCTCTTGCTGCCGAGGGTATTTATCTCGCGTCCCATCTCCTGGGCAATGAATCCCAGTTTCTTGCCTTGTCCCTGACCATCCTCCATGGTGCTGATAAAGTAGTCAAGATGGTTGCTCAGACGCTGTTTTTCCTCGTTTACATCGAGTTTTTCAATGTAATATATCAACTCCTGTTCGAGTCGGTTGTTGTCGTACTCAACACCCAGCTGACTCTCCAGAGCATCTACAATGCGAGTACGAATTTTCTCTACACGCTCCTTTTCGTAGGGCTCGACAGAGGCAAGCAACTGCGAAATGCGCTCGATGTTTCCGCGGAATTTCATTGCAAGCGCCTCGCCCTCCTGACGTCGAAAATCGACCATTTCATCGAGAGCTTTGTTGATTGCCTCCATGGCAACCGCCCACTCTTCTTCGGTGAATTCGTAGACCTCTTTGTGTGAAATAACCTCGGGCATACGCACCACCATCTCCATCAGATTCTCGGGCATCGGTATGCCGGTTGTCTGCGAAGCGGCCTTCATCTGCTCGATGTAGTTCTGCATCACTGCAACATTAATCGAGGGCATTACAGAGACATTCTCTGCCTGTTCGACCCACAACGAAAAATCTACTTTTCCACGTTCGAGACGTTTGGTGAGCAGAGTACGTATCTCCATCTCCTTTTCGCGGAATTGCGGTGCCACTCGCACCGACAAATCCATCGCCTTTCCGTTGAGCGAACGCACTTCGGCACAAATCTTTCTGTTCTGAAACATTGCTACAGCCTTACCGTAGCCGGTCATTGAGTATATCATAGATATAAATTCTTTTGCAATACAATTTTATAGTGCGAAGATAGCGCAAGCAGCGGAATTTTCCACACATTTCGAAAAAAAAGATAGAATCAGAGGCCAGAATAACGTTTTTTATTCTTTTTCTTTACTTATTTCACCCGTTTGTTGCTATCTTTGCAATTTAAGAACAGCAGCGCACACGCGCACACGCAAGGCAATGTTTCGCCCACCTGCATCGTCGCCGGTGCAGCAGTGCAACAGACAAGCCTCACATAAACAGAACTTACACCATTGAAATACAAGAGAATAAAATGGCAATCATACTTAACATAGAAGCCTCCACAGATGTCTGCTCAGTAGCACTGAGCGAGAGTGGAGAGGTATTTTTCAACCGCGAAAGCACCGAAAGCCGTTCACATGCTCAGGTGCTGGCTCCATTTGTAGAAGAGGCAATAGCCACCGCCGACAGTCGCGCCATGAAGATAGACGCCGTCGCACTGAGCAGCGGCCCCGGCTCGTACACAGGTCTGCGTATTGCTTCATCCACAGCCAAAGGCGTTTGCTACGGCAGGGAGATTCCCCTCATAGCCATTCCCACCACACAGATAATGGCTGTACCCGTACTTTTCCGCGACGACATCCCCGACGATGCGCTGCTCTGCCCCATGATAGACGCACGCCGCACCGAGGTATACGCAACCATCTACGACCGTGCGCTTAACGCACAGATGGCGACACGCGCCGAGGTTGTCACCCCAGAAAGCTTTGCCGAGTACCTCGACAAACAGCCCGTATATTTCTTTGGCGACGGCGCGGCAAAATGCAGCACCATCATCACCCACCCCAACGCACATTTCCTCGACAAATACAGGAATCCGCTGGCAAAATGGATGATGCCGCTGGCCGAACGTGCATGGCTGGACGAGAGATTCGAGCAGACAGCCTATTTCGAGCCTTTCTACTTGAAAAACTTCGTTGCAACAAAATCAAAAGACCTGCTAAAAACAACATAAATCCATGATGGAATACAATACCAAGAAAAAACAGCTGCCCCTGCCCGAATATGGCCGTGCCGTACAGAAGATGGTAGACCATGCACTGACTATAGAGGACCGCACCGAGCGCCAGCAGTGTGCCGAAACCATTGTCAGCATCATGGGCGGAATGTTCCCCACAGCAAAAGAGACCCCCGAAGCCATACAGAAACTTTGGGACCACATAGCCATAATGTCCGACTTCAAACTGGATGTTGATTTTCCCTGCGAGGTGATACAGAAAGAGAAGTTCAATGCCCCGCCTGCACCCATACCCTACCTGAAGGGCGAAGTAAAGAACAGACATTACGGCCGCTTCGTGGAAAACATGATAGCAATAGCCTGCGAAATGGAGGAAGGCGACGAGCGCAGCAAACTGATAGAGCTCATCACCGTGCAGATGAAGAAAGACTATCTTGCATGGAACAAGGATACGGTTGATGACAAACGCATATTCGACGACCTGCGTGAATACTCGAACGGCAAGATTGACATTGCCGAGGGCGAAATACGCTTAAGTCATCCCCAGCAGAATGCCAGCTACAACCGCAACAACGCGAAGCGCAAGAAGGTATTCAACAAGAAAAAGTATTAACAACCCACATACAAACACTCACGCCCATGGCATCATTCATCATCGAAGGCGGACAAAGGCTCAAAGGCACCATTGTCCCACAAGGAGCGAAGAACGAAGTTCTGCAAATAATCTGTGCCACACTGCTTACCCCCGAGACAGTGACAATAGAGAACGTCCCCGACATTCTCGACGTGAACAACCTCATTTCGTTGCTCATAAAGATGGGTGTGTCAGTCAGTCGTTCGGGTGAGGGAAGATACTCGTTCAAGGCTGACAACGTGGACATGGAGTACCTTGAGAGTGCAGACTTCCTGAAAAGCTGTTCAAGCCTCAGAGGTTCGGTGATGCTAATGGGTCCACTGCTTGCCCGTTTCGGCAGCGCACTGATTTCCAAGCCCGGAGGTGACAAGATAGGCCGTCGCCGACTCGACACCCACCTTGTGGGACTGCAAAAACTGGGCGCAGCATTTGAGCTTGACAACGAAAACCAGACCTACCGTCTGAGCGCAAAGCAGTTGAAAGGCTGCTACATGCTGCTCGACGAGGCATCCGTGACCGGTACCGCGAACATCGTAATGGCAGCAGTACTCGCCAAAGGAAAAACCACAATATACAATGCAGCCTGCGAGCCCTATCTGCAACAGTTGTGCAAGATGCTCAACAACATGGGCGCAAAAATCAGCGGCATTGCCAGCAACCTGCTCACCATTGAAGGCGTCGACGCACTCGGCGGTTGCACACACCGCGTGCTTCCCGACATGATTGAGGTTGGAAGTTTCATTGGAATGGCTGCAATGACCAAGAGCGAACTGACGATAAAGGATGTTTCGTTTGAGAACCTGGGTATTATCCCCGAAAGTTTCCGCCGTCTGGGAATAAACTTCGAGCAGAAAGGCGACGACATCTACATCCCGTCACAGGAGAACTACCAGATAGAGTCGTTCATCGACGGCTCCATAATGACAATTAGCGATGCACCCTGGCCGGGACTCACCCCCGACCTGCTGAGCGTCATGCTGGTGACAGCAATACAGGCAAAAGGCAGTGTACTCATACACCAGAAGATGTTCGAGAGCCGTCTGTTCTTCGTGGACAAACTGATAGACATGGGCGCACAGATAATACTATGCGACCCGCACCGTGCGGTTGTCATCGGACACAACCAGCAGTTCCGTCTGAAGGCACGCACCATGAGCTCACCCGACATACGTGCAGGAATAGCACTGCTGATAGCAGCCATGAGCGCCGAAGGCACCAGCCGCATCGACAACATCGAGCAGATCGACCGCGGTTATCAGAACCTTGAACAGCGCCTCTGCAACATAGGAGCAAAAATAACAAGGTCGTAACTTTTAGAACACACTTGAATACAACATGCTTAAAAAAGAAGATTTCATATATTTCGGAAAATTCACCAAGCCCCACGGCACACGCGGCGAGATAGGCATCTGCGGCGAAGGCTTTCTGCTGGGCGAAGGATGCGACTACGTGGCATGCGACATTGACGGCATACTCGTACCCTTCTTCATTGAAAATTCCAGAACAAAAAACAACGACACAATCATTGTCAAACTGGAACACCTCGACAGTGCCGAGAGCGTGCGTTTCCTCACCAACTGTTCGACCTACATTCCACGCGACTGGGTGGATGAAGAGGAGAATTTCACATGGAACTACTTTGTAGGCTTCACAGTGAACGACGAAGAGCTGGGCGAGGTGGGCGAAATAGTCGACATCGACGACAGCACCATAAACACCCTCTTCATCGTGGAGCGCAATGGCGAGGAGATACTAATCCCTGCCGGCGAAGAGATGATAACAGCCATCGACCACGAAGAGCGCACCATAACATTCAAGCTACCCGAAGGGCTGATAAACCTCTAAGAAAGAGCTATTAACACAAACCACAACCACCATGGGCAAGGAAAAGATTAAAAAGAGCCTCACACGAAAATACAGGCTGACAATACAGAATGAGAATAAGCTCGACAACACAAAGGGCTTCAACATCTCGCCAATAGGTGTCATCATTTCATTGGCACTTTCGCTGCTGATGGTGGTAGGTGTGATATACCTGATAATAGTGTTTACCCCGGTGGGCGAATTCCTGCCCGGACATGTGAACGAGAAGGCGAGAGAGAGAATAATGAACGAGGTTCTTCGCGTCGACTCGCTCAGAAACGAGGTTGACAAACAGAGCAAATACATCGCCAACATCCGCGCCATAATGGAGGGCGTTGAGATAGACAGCATACTGCCGCCCGACACCCTCACCACCAAAGAGGGAATTCCGGTGGAGGCAAGCGAACTACAAGCGGAATTTGTAAAGGAGTTCGAGGAGAAGGAGAAGTACAACCTTACTTCACAGGCAGCCACCGTCGGCGCATTGCAGGAGCTGCATCTGTTCCGTCCCACACGCGGACTCATACAGCGAAAATTCGATGCCAACCTGCGCCACTACGGAGTTGACATTGCCGAGAACCCAGGCGAGAGTGTCCTTGCCATCCTCGACGGCACGGTGATAATGAGCGACTACACAGCCAACGATGGCTATATGCTTGTCATACAGCACAAACAGAACCTCACATCGGTCTACCGCAATTGTCGCACAGTGTTGAAAAGAGTAGGCGACAGAGTGACAGGCGGCGAAGTGATAGCATCGCTCACCGACGAAACAGCCGACAATCAGGAGGGTGAAGCAGAAAGCAGAAAGAAACCCTATCTGCACTTTGAACTATGGCACAGAGGCGACCCGCTGAACCCCGAAATTTACATTGCATTCTGATAAACAAAACTACACACATACAAGGCTGACACAAAAAGAGACAGCCAAAACATTACAAAGGAAATATGGCAGAAACTGATAAGAAAAGAGTAATAGCAATTCTCGGCTCTACAGGCTCGATAGGCGTGCAGACCCTGCAGGTGGTGGAAGAACACCCCGAATGTTTCGAAGTGTACGCACTTACAGCAAACGAAAGAGTCGAAGAACTCATTGCACAGGCACGCAAATTCCAGCCCGAAGCGGTAGTCATTGCAAACGAAGCGAAATACGAACAGTTGAAAGAGGCACTGCAAGATCTGCCCATAAAGGTCTATGGCGGCTACGAGGCAATTTGTCAGATAGTACAGTCGCAACCCATCGACATTGTAGTGACTGCACTTGTTGGCTTTGCCGGACTCCGCCCCACCATAGAGGCAATAAAGGCTGGCAAGGCAATAGCATTGGCAAACAAAGAGACAATGGTGGTTGCAGGAGAGCTGGTGAACAAGCTTGCGCATCAGTACAAGACCCCTATTCTCCCCGTCGACTCAGAACACTCGGCAATATTCCAATGTCTTGCAGGAGAGGCCGACAACCACATAGAGAAGCTTATCCTCACTGCATCGGGCGGTCCTTTCCGCACTTTCAGCAAAAAGGAGCTTGAGACAGTAACCAAAGAGCAGGCTCTGAAGCACCCCAACTGGAGCATGGGTGCAAAAATCACCATCGACTCGGCCTCGATGATGAACAAAGGTCTCGAAGTGATAGAGGCAAAATGGCTTTTCGGCGTATGCCCCGACGACATAGAGGTGGTGGTACACCCCCAGTCTATCATACACTCGATGGTGCAGTTTGCCGACGGAGCAGTAAAGGCACAGCTGGGTACCCCTGACATGCGTCTGCCCATAATGTACGCACTCTCTTACCCTGTGCGACTCCCCTCTACATTCGGCCGCCTCGACTTCACTACAATGAAGGAGCTTACATTCGAAGCACCCGACCTTGAGCGTTTCCCCAACCTGCAGCTTGCATACCATGCGTTGAAGATGGGCGGAAACATGCCATGTGTGCTGAATGCCGCCAACGAGGTGTGCGTGTCGGCATTCCTGCACGACAAGATTAAATTCACCGAAATGAGCCGCCTCATAGAACGCGCACTGCAGAGTGTCGACTACCAGTTGAACCCCACGCTCGACCAGTTGATAGCCACCGATTGCATCACACGCCGCACCGTAGAGGGATGGATTTAGGACTATATATAACTAAGGTAAAAAAGAACTGTCATTGCTGAACTTACATTTTAGAATATAATATACAAAAACCACTAACAAGATTATGGAAATATTTCTCATCCGCGCCCTTCAGTTGATTATGGCATTGAGCCTGTTGGTGCTGATACATGAATTCGGACATTTTATTTTCGCTCGCCTGTTCAAGGTGAGAGTCGAAAAATTCTATCTCTTCTTCGACTGGAAATTCTCACTCTTCAAATGGAAGCCCAAGAACGGCGACACTGAGTACGGAATTGGTTGGTTGCCCCTTGGCGGTTACTGCAAAATATCGGGTATGATTGACGAGTCGATGGACACCGAGCAGATGAAACAGCCTGCACAGCCTTACGAATTCCGCGCAAAACCGGCCTACCAGCGTCTGCTTATAATGATAGGCGGTGTAATGTTCAACTTCATCCTTGCCCTTTTCATCTACTCGATGGTGCTTTTCACATGGGGCGAAAGCTACTACAATGTGCAGAATGCAAAATATGGAATGGAGTTCAACGAGCAGGCAAAGGCAGTGGGCTTTGTCGATGGCGACATTCTGCTGCGTAGCGGCGACGAGCAGTTGGAGAAATACGACGTCGACCTGTTGCGTAAGATTATAGACAACGGCAGCATTGTTGTGCTGCGCAACGGTGAAGAAAAAAGTATCACCTTCCCCGAGGGATTCGGTCTTCTCGACCTTGGCAAGGAGGCACCCTTCATGCAGTATCGCATCCCCGCAGTTGTCGACAGCATTCTGCCCAACGGTCCTGCGGCGATTGCCGGATTGCAACGTGGCGACAGCATTGTCACCATAGGCGGAAAAGCCATACATTCGTGGTATAAACTGATGGAGACACTCGAAGCCCAGAAGGCAAATGGCGACCCCACAGTGCAGATAACCGCCATGAGAGAAGGCAACGTGGTGAACCTTACAGCCACCGTCGACTCAACATACAAACTGGGAATCATGCCTCGCGAACTTGGCTACACACCCGTCAAGAAGGAGTATAGCTTCTTTGCATCCTTTCCTGCCGGAGTCAAATATGGCTGCAATGTGCTGAAAGGCTATGTCAGCGACTTTAAATATGTGTTCTCAAGCGAAGGTGCAAAATCGGTAGGAATGTTCGGAACCATCGGCAGCATGTTCCCCGCCACATGGGACTGGTATCGTTTCTGGCTGATGACAGCATTCCTCTCAATCGTGCTTGCATTCATGAACATACTGCCCATCCCCGCCCTCGACGGCGGCCATGTGCTGTTCCTGCTTTTCGAGGTTGTCACAGGACGCAAGCCCAGCGACAAATTCCTGGAGTATGCACAGATGGCAGGCATGCTAATCCTGCTGGGATTGTTCATCCTCGCCACATATAACGACATTACAAGATTCCTGTTTTAAGGTTACAATATGAAGAAAGGATTATATTTTGCACTGGCAATGTTTACAGTAACATCCTGCAACACGACAGCCCCCACTGTCGTACAGAGCAATTTCACCGAAAAGGAGTATGCGATAGCTGCAAACACCACCACTTTCGCCACTGAACTGTTCCATCAGGTCTATAAGAGCGAAAAGGGCAGCGACAATTTCTGCATATCACCCCTGAGCGCTTCGTGGGCGCTGTCAATGGCAGCCAACGGAGCATCGGGCATCACTGCTGCACAAATGTACGGCACACTGGGATTCAAGGGGGTGGAGACAGACTCCATCAATCTTTTTCAGCAGAAAAGCGTCAACCGCATGGCTACCCTCGACCCCGAGGCTGTTAAAGTGGGAGTTGCAAATTCTGCATGGATAGACAGCAACTTCAAAGTAGAGAAGGAGTTTATCAACAAAAACCGGAGATACTACGACGCAGCGGTTAAGAACCTTCCTTTTGACGCTGCCGCCGTAAAGCAGATTAACGACTGGTGCGCCGAAAAGACCGAAGGAAAAATCCCCGAGATTATTAAGGAGCTGAGTCCGTCGTCGCGCATGGTGCTGATTAATGCCCTCTACTTCAACGCACGCTGGAAAGCACCTTTCATCAAGAGCCGCACAACGGAAGAGAGTTTCACCAAAGAGAGTGGCGAAAAGGTAAAAGTGCAGATGATGCATCAGAAATTCGACACACAGTACTACGAGGACGAGAATGTGCAGATGGCGTCAAAATCATTCGGACGAGGCATCTACAGCATGTATTTCATCCTGCCCCGCGAAGGTGTCTCAATGGACAAGGCCGCCGAAGAGCTTGCAGCGAACTTCGCACTCTGGTGCGACAAGAGCGAAAGATACGAAGTAGACCTGTCGCTCCCCCGTTTCAAGTCAGACTACGGCACATCGCTGAAAAAGACATTGCAGGCAATGGGCATCGAAAAGGCCTTCACCCCCGGCATTGCCGAATTCCGCGGAATATCAAAAGAGGATATATACATTGGCAACGTATTGCAAAACACCTTCATCAAAGTTGACGAAGAGGGTGCAGAGGCAGCAGCTGTAACATCAGTAATGCTCGAAGCAACCGCCCTGGGTCCTCCCGAAACAAAGAAAATGAAAATAGACCGTCCATTCTTCTACGCCATTCGTGAAAATGGTTCGGGAAACATCCTTTTCATCGGCAAAAACGGCCATCCACGTGAATAATGCAACTTTTGAGAATCGCAAACAAACAATAACACATAAAAACAACACACAATGAAAAAACTTTTTGGATTAAGCCTGCTTCTGCTCATAGCAATGGTCGGCTTTGCTAAAACCCCGAAGTATGTATTTTACTTCATTGGCGACGGAATGGGACCTTCGCATGTGTTAGGAACAGAGTACTACCTGGGTGAACTCGAAGGCGTCATCGGACGTCCCAACAAGCTCTGCTTCACACAGTTCCCCAAGACAGCATTTGTCAGCACCTTCTCAAAGAGCAACGGTGTTACCGACTCGGCAGCATCAGGAACTGCGCTTGCCACAGGCAGCAAGACAAAGAACGGATACCTTGGTGTTGAGATGGACACAACAGTTGTTTACAGCGTTGCACACGCTGCTAAACAGGCAGGATACGCAGTAGGAGTTTCAACCACAGTGGGAATCAACCATGCAACACCCGGAGCATTCTATGCTCACCAGCCCGGACGTTCACGCTACTACGAAATTGGCAAGGATATGCTCACTGCCGACTACGACTACTACGCAGGTGGTGACCTCATCATGGGCAAGAGCGAGCAGCGCGACGAGATTTATGCAAAGGCCAAAGAGCAGGGATACACCATTGCACGCGGCTACGACGACTACAAGGCTAACGGCAAGAATGCCAAGAAACTGATGCTCTATCAGAAGGAGGTTGCAACAGACCTTCCCTACGCGCTCGATCGCGAAGAGGGCGACCTTACACTGGCACAGATAACCGAGGCCGGCATAGAATTCCTCTCAAAGAAGAGCAAAAAGGGTTTCTTCTTCATGGTAGAGGGTGGCAAAATTGACTACGCTTCACACTCCGACGACGGTGCAACAGCATTCAACGAGGTTATCGACTTCGACAATGCCATTAAGGTAGCATACGAGTTCTACAAAAAACACCCCAACGAAACACTTATCGTGGTTACAGCCGACCACGAGACAGGCGGTCTTGTTCTTGGTTACAGCGGTGCATACGCGCTCAACCTCAAACTGCTCAAGGGACAGAAGGTAAGCGCCGACCGCATGGGTTCAATCCTGCGTCGTGCCAGCCGCGCAAGAATGGAGCTTCGCTGGGAGCGCGTACAGGAGCTGCTGAAAGAGAATTTCGGCCTTTGGGACGAGATTGAACTCACAAAGGAGGAGACTCACGAACTGAGAGCCTACTTCGAGCAGGCATACGCCACCACAGACATATCTAAACGCGAGAGCAAGCTCACATCTATTGCCACACGTGCAAAACAGATGGTTAACCACAAGGCGCTGCTCTCATGGGCAGGCCCCAACCACTCGGCAAGCTTCGTACCCCTGTTTGCAATTGGCGCAGGCTCCGAGCAGTTCGGTGGTGTAATTGACAACACCGACATTCCCAAGATAATTAAGAGAGTTGCCAAGTACGGCAAATAATTACTTACCCTATCAGAGATAAAAGAGGCTGCGACCGTTTGTTCGCAGCCTCTTTATTTTATCAATAAGGTGTGAATAGCCCTGTGAAAAGATGGCAAACTGCAAAAATCGCAACAGGTTGCATTATTTTAATAAAATAATCTGCCAATAATCCGAAAAACATATTTTCTTTGCAAATATAAAACCTAAAGAGTATGGCAAAAAAGGGAGCAAAGGTGACGAATCGCATCACCAAGAAACAGATGTTGGAATTGTTGATAGACCTTTTCAACCGTCATCCGGACGACCAGCTGGACGCCCGTGGCGTATGTAACGAACTGGGAATAAAATCTGCTACACTAAAAGCAATGTGTCTGCATCTGCTCGACGACCTTGTGTTCGAGGGCTATCTAGTGGAGCCTACAATGCACAAATATCGTCTGGCAAACAAGAGTTCTATCGTTTGCGGCACCTTCAAACGCAGCAACGACGGATACAACCTCGTCTACCCCGATGACGATGGCGAACCGATTATGATTCCCGAGCGCAAATCGGCACATGCACTCACCGACGACTACGTACGTGTAACACTCTTTGCCCACCGTCGTGGACGTGGACTCGAAGGAGAGGTAATAGAAATTATCAAACGCAAACACGACACATTCGTGGGAATACTGCGTGTGCAGAAGAACTACGCTTTTCTTGTAACAGAGAACCGCGTGATGCCTGCCGACATTTTCATTCCGCGCGATAAGCTGAAGGGTGGAAAGTCGGGCGACAAAGCCATTGTCAAACTGATGGAGTGGCCATCGGAGAGCCGCAACCCCATAGGTTGCGTAGTGGACGTGCTGGGCCCTGCCGGCAACAACGACACAGAGATGAATGCCATCCTTGCCGAATATGACCTGCCGTACATCTATCCACAAGCCGTTGAAGCGGCAGCCAACAAGCTGCTCACCGACATAAACGATGAGGAAATTTCGCGCCGCGAGGACTTCCGCGACATAACAACCTTCACCATCGACCCCGAAGATGCCAAGGACTTCGACGACGCACTCTCGCGGCGAGCGCTCGAAGGTGGTCTGTGGGAGGTCGGCGTACACATTGCCGACGTATCACACTATGTGAAAGAGGGAGGAATAATCGACAAAGAGGCCTTCAAACGTGCAACATCCATCTACCTTGTCGACCGCACAATACCCATGCTGCCCGAAAGACTCTGTAACTTCCTCTGCTCGCTGCGCCCCAACGAAGAGAAACTTGCCTACTCTGTTATATTCACCATGAACGACAAGGCCGAGGTGAAAAAGTCGCGCATCGCGCGCACCGTCATTCGCAGCGACCGTCGTTTCACCTACGAAGAGGTACAGGAGATACTCTCCACCGGCCAAGGCGAATATGTAGGCGAGCTATGCATGCTCAACAGTCTGGCACAGACAATGCGCGAGAAACGTTTCGCCTCGGGAGCCATCGACTTCCAGCAGGCCGAGGTGCGTTTCCGTCTTGACGAGGATGGAAAACCCCTTTCAGTATATTTCACCGAGAGCAACGAGTCGCATCAGCTCATCGAGGAGTTTATGCTGCTTGCCAACCGCACCGTCGCAGAGACCATCGGCAAAAAGACAGCAAACAACACACCCAAGACATTCGTATACCGCATACACGACCAGCCCGACCTTGAGAAGCTGGCAACCCTGTCGCGTTTCGTAGCCAAACTGGGCTACAAGATGCGCGGTTCGGGACGCGGCAACACCGCCTCGTCGCTGAACTCACTGCTTAAGGATATAAAGGGACAGAAAGAGCAGACCGTGATTGAGACAATCTCGTTGCGCACAATGCAGAAGGCAAAATATTCGACACAGAACATAGGTCACTTCGGACTTGCTTTCCGCTACTACACCCACTTCACATCGCCCATTCGCCGCTATCCCGACCTGATGGTACACCGTCTGCTCGAACGCTACCTGACACAGGGCGCACGTTCGGTAAATCCGGGCAAATACGAAACACTCTGTGAACACTGTTCGGCACAGGAGCAGGTGGCCGCAAACGCCGAACGCGCCAGCATCAAATACAAGCAGGTGGAGTTCATGACCGAACACATCGACGAAGAGTTCGACGCAGTAATCAGCGGTGTAACAGAATGGGGTATCTACGCCGAAATCATTGAGAACAAATGCGAAGGAATGATACCCCTGCGCACCCTTCAGGACGACTACTACGAATACGACGATGCCAACTACTGCCTTGTAGGACGCCGTCACCACCGCAAATACACCATCGGCGACCCGCTGCGCATACGCATAGTCAAGGCGAACCTTGACCGCAAGCAGCTGGACTTCGAGATTGTAGAATAATAAGCACACGACAATGGAGAAGAACGAAGGTTACAGAGTGAAACAGTACAATGGTCCGGTGAAACGCTTCTGCCAGACATTGGATCTGAAGGACAACCCCGAACTTATTGCCGAATACCGCCGCCGTCACAGCCGTGGCGAAGCGTGGAGCGAGATAATGGAGGGGATACGCGAGGTTGGTATCCTCGAAATGGAGATATACCTTGTAGAGACACGCCTGTTCATGATAGTGGAGACACCTGTCGACTTCGACTGGGACAGTGCCATGGAACGCCTTGCAAAACTGCCACGCCAGCAGGAGTGGGAGGACTATATGTCGGAGTTTCAGCAGGCACCCCCGGGAGCATCGTCAGATGAAAAATGGCGCATGATGGAGAGAATATTCCACCTCTACGAGTGACAGCACCACCCGAAAAATAAAAAGCCTGCAAAATTTCAGTTAGAATTCAGATTCGGGCAACACATTTGCAAAAACAATTATAACTACCATGAAAATACTGATTATAGAGGACGACAGTTCCCTGCGCGAAATTATAGAGCGTGGACTTTTGAGCGAAGGCTACGTGGTGGAGACAGCCTCGTGCTACGCCGAGGCAAACGACAAGATTGCCGGTTACAGCTACGACTGCATACTGCTGGACATAATGCTGCCCGACGGCAACGGACTGCGCCTGCTCGAACATATAAAATCGCTTAAGAAGAGCGACCACGTGATAATAATATCGGCACGCGACTCACTGGACGACAAGGTAACAGGACTCGACCTTGGCGCCGACGACTACATTGCCAAGCCCTTTTACATGGCCGAGCTATCGGCACGCATCAAGAGCGTTGTCCGTCGAGGAGCAGGCAGCATCAGCAACCGCATGACAGCCGGCAATATGACGCTTGACCTCACCGCGCGCAGCGTGGAGGTCGACGGCAAGCCACTGACACTGCTTAAGAAAGAGTACGACATACTGCTCTACTTCATGCAACGACCCGGACACATTGTTGACAAGGCAATGCTTGCCGAATCGGTGTGGGGCGACCACATTGACACTGCCGACAATTTCGACTTTGTGTACGCGCAGGTAAAAAACCTGCGCAAAAGACTCGACGCCGCCGGAGCATCGCTCACCATCAAGGCGGTCTATGGCTTCGGATACAAACTTGCCGAAGTCGAAAAACAGTAAACAAACAGCATTACCCTGCTACATAGAACCGACACCATAATACACGCATAGAACATGAAACTATTTCATCGAGTAATACTTACCCTGTCGCTGGGACTGCTGCCGGTGATGGCGCTGTGGTCGGTGCTGTTCTACTATGGAATGGTAAACGAGATTAACGACGAAGCCGACGACACCCTTGGCGATTATGCACAGCTTGTAATGCGCCGCGTCCTTGCCGGACAGCCTTTGCCTGCCCCCAACAATGGTTCGAACAACAGCTACTCGATAACCCCCGTCGACGAAGATTATATGCTGCGCTACCCTCCCATAAAGTACTACGACGAAATGGTCTACATTCCCGAAAAGGAGGAGACAGAGCCGGCACGAGTACTGAGAACCTTCTTCTGCGACGCCGAAGGGCAGCACTACGAAATACAGGTGGCAACCCCCACATTCGAACGTGCCGACCTGCTGGAGACCATCGCATGGAACATGGCACTGCTCTATCTGGTACTGATGCTGACAATTTTCATCGTTGTCTCGCTCGTCTACTATTTCAACATGCGACCGCTCTACCGCCTGTTGCAGTGGCTCGACAGCTATATACCCGGAACAAAAAAGGTAGAAGTGCCCACAGATACATCGGTGGTTGAGTTCCGCAAACTGAGCGAAGCGGCACAAAGGGCAATGAACCGTACCGAGCAACTCTTCGAACAGCAGAAACAGTTCATCGGCAATGCCTCGCACGAGCTTCAGACACCGCTTGCCATACTGGGCAACCGCCTCGAATGGCTCGTCAACACCACCTCGCCCAGCGAGCAGCAACTTGCCGAAATGCTGAAAATGCGACAATCGCTCGCACGCCTTGTACGACTGAACAAGACTCTGCTGCTGCTCTCAAAGATAGAGAACGGACAGTTCCCCGAATCGTCAGATGTGGACATTGCAGCCATCGTACGCGACAATATTGAAATCTACAGCGAGATATACGAAGAGCGCGGAATAACAGAGAAGGTTGAACTGCCCGAAACGTACATCGTGCACATGAATGAATCGCTAACATCGACACTCATAAACAATCTGCTGAAAAACAGCTACCTGCACAACATAGAGGGCGGAACGGTGAAGGTCAGCATTCATGGCGACACCCTGACGGTTGCCAACAGCGGCACCGAAGCCCTTGACCCCTCGCTCATTTTCGAACGCTTCTATCACAAGGGTGGCAGCGACAGCACCGGACTGGGGCTTGCACTTGTCAGCTCCATCGCCCGCAACTATAACCTGACAGTCGCATACAGTTTCACCGACAGCATGCACACATTCAGCATACGATTCAACAGCAAGTAACATTATTTATATATAACCCACTAAAAAAGATGAAAAACATAGTATACAGAACCAGTGGCACCTGTTCACAGTTTATCGAAGTGACAGGCGAGGATGGAAAAATAGTAGACGTAACCTTCTACGGTGGCTGCAACGGCAACCTTCAGGGCATAAGCAAATTGGTAAAAGGAATGAAATACGAGGATGTAATTGCCCGCCTCAACAACATCAGTTGCAACGGCAAACCCACCTCGTGCCCCGACCAGTTGTGCCGCGCCATTGAGCAGTTGATGCAGAGCGAATAAATTTTTACAAATGTGGCAGTCTGAACCTTGTACAATGTTCAGACTGCCATTATTAATCAAACAGTTCTTTAAGAACTTCGGCAGACTTCAATTCCGGAAAATCGGGAATATGCAGGCGATAGTAGCGTTGCAGGAAATCGAGAATCTC
>JAEIGA010001482.1_pt1 | contig 36677 bp, 35 predicted proteins | sample 9270691 | NCBI WGS metagenome assembly JAEIGA01 (sample SAMN17057246, study PRJNA624740) | gut metagenome | biome: biome; isolation source: fecal sample | host: Bos grunniens | place: China: Xizang | collected 2019
ATCGACACAGCAAGCTCCTCTTACCAGCTTGCCCTGATCGACGCCATCAAGGACGGCGCGATCCCCGCCATCAAATCCGCTGTTTACGGTGACATCATGTCCTTTAACAGCACGTTTCTTGGATTCAATCTCTCTACCATCCCCTCCGAGGCGTGGGGCATCTATATCCTTATGCCTATCATCGCGGGCGTATCCTCATGGCTTCTGTGCTTTACCCAGAACCTCTCCAATGTGCTCCAGCACGAGCAGAGCAAGCTCAACCAGCACGGCATGACCATCCTCTCGGTGGGCATCTCGCTCTACCTCGGCCTTGGTGTGCCTACGGGCATCGCCTGGTACTGGGTAGCGAGCAACGTCTTTTCCATCATCCAGATGTATATCCTCAACGCCGTGATCAATCCCAAGAAGTACGTGGACTACGATGCGCTGGAGAAGAGCCGTCAGGCACTGGCTGACATCGAGGCACTGGAGAGCGATAAGAAAAAGGATCCCCACTTCAAGGAAAACAAGGCTCGCGAGAAAAAGGACTACAAGCGGTTCTTCTCGGTCGTCAACAAGCACCTCGTGATCTACTCGGAAAAGAGCGGATTCTACAAGTACTTTGAGGCGCTGATCGGAGAACTGCTCTCCCGCTCCAACATCGTCATCCACTACGTGACCAACGATCCGGACGATGCCATTTTTTTGCTGGCCGAAAAAGAACCCCGTATCAGACCCTACTACATCGGGCTTAAGAAGATGATCCCGCTCATGATGAAGGCCGAGGCCGACATCATCGTCATGACCACGCCCGATCTGGACAAGTACTACATCAAGCGATCGGTCATGAAAAAGGATATTGAGTACGTATATATTCCCCACGACATGATGAGCGTGCATATGGGCTTCCGCGAGGGCGCTCTGGATGCGTTTGATACCATCTTCTGCACCGGCCCTCACGTTGTGCGCGAGGTACGCGCCACCGAGGAGGTCTACGGTCTGCCTGCCAAGCGGCTGGTGGAATTCGGTTACCCCTTGGCAGACAAGCTGATCGAGGCGGGCAAGGCCGAGCGCGCCACCCACGTGGACGGCCCGCGCCGCGAGATCCTCATTGCCCCCTCGTGGCAAGAGGACAACCTGCTGGATTCCTGCATTGACACCCTGATCGAGGCTCTGTACTGTGACGAGTACCACCTGACCGTGCGCCCCCACCCCGAATACGTCAAGCGGTACGGCACACGTATGCAGGCCATCGTGGACAAATATGCCCACCTTGTGGGCGACGGGCTGACCTTTGAGCTGGACTTCACGGTGAACAAATCCGTGTACTCCTCGGATCTGCTCATCACCGACTGGTCGGGCATTGCGCTGGAATACTGCTTTGCCACCCGCCGTCCTGCCCTGTTCGTCAATACCAAGCTCAAGTGCATGAACCCCAACTGGGAAAAGATCGGCCTCGTCCCCACCGAGATCTCACTGCGCGACACCGTGGGCGTATCGGTGGACAAGGACAAGCTGGGTAATTCCCGCGTGATCGTAGAGGATCTGTTTGCCCGTGCCGATGAATTTGAGGTCAAGATCGGCCAGGTTCTCGCCTCCCACATCTACAACGAGGGCAAAGCTGCGCAGATTGGTGCGAATTACTTGCTGACCTCCCTCGTCGAAAAACGAAAAAAACCTTGACATTTCAGCGAAGCTATGGTATAATTTCTTTGTTTGCGGGTACACCTCTGTGGTTGTCCCCTCAGACAGTACCTTGTCTATAAGGAGATGATACCATGCTTTTCCCCGTTACAGCCGCATATATCGATCCCTCGACCACATCCATCGTCATTACATCCATCACCACCATCGCCATTGCCGTAGGCGCTATGGTGGCGATCCTGTGGCGTAAGGCCAAGAAGAAGGTGGCTACCACCCTTCACATCGATGAGAACGCTCACAAAGAGGTAGAAGAGGATCTGGTCATTAATACCGAGGAATCCACACCCATCAACAAGTGATTCGCTCCGTTCGAAATTGCAAATTTTGCCCTCCGTCTTGAACGAAGGGCAGAATTTGCCATTTTTTCGTCCCCTTTTACCCCCGCGCCGTTCAATCAATCTACCCAGTCTACCAAAAAATGAACAAAGAGAGGTTTTGTCATGAAAAAGCTATTTGCCCTCGCCCTGTCCCTTGTGCTTGTCCTGCCCGTGCTGGCATCCTGCGGCGGAAACAACCGCGAAAAGGTCGTCATCTATTCGTCCGCGGAAGATTACCGTATCGAATACATGGAAAAGCGTATGAAGGAGCAATTCCCCCAATATGACGTGCAGATCGAATACCGCTCCAGCGGCGACCACGCCGCCGCCATCAAGGCCGCAGGTAAGGACGTGGCCTGCGATATCAGCCACGATCTGGAATACGGCTATGCCTCCCAGATCGCGTCGCTGGGCTACCTCGCCGATCTTTCCTCGCTGGTGGATTTCTCGGTGTACGCCGAGGACACGGTACAAAGCCAGTACTATGCCCCCGAGATCCGCAACGGCGGTTGCATCGCCGTCAACCTTGACCGTCTGAATGCGCTGGGTCTGAAAAAGCCCACCTGCTACGAGGATCTTCTGGATCCCGCCTACAAGGGGCAGATCTCCATGCCCAACCCCGCCTCCTCGGGCACGGGTTATATGTTCCTTTTGTCCCTTGTCAACGCATGGGGCGAGGACGAGGCTCTCGCGTACTTCGATCAGCTCGCGCCTAACGTGCTGTCCTTCACTGCGTCCGGCTCGGGCCCCGTGACCGCTCTGGCGCTGGGCGAGGTAGCCGTGGGTCTGGGCATGACTCCCGACGCCGTGGCGCAGCTCCGCGAGGGCGTGAATCTTGAGATCCTTTTCTTCGAGGAAGGCTCTCCCTACTCTCTGTACGGCCAGGCCATCATTGCGGGGCGCGAGGAGAAAACCGCCGTCAAGGATGTCTTTGCCTTCCTGACCACCACACTCAACCGCGAGCTGTGCGAAAATTTCTACCCCGAGAAGATCTTTAAGGACACCGACTACAAGCTGGAGCATTTCCCCGAAAACGTGCCTTACGCCAACATGACGGTGGAGGATGCCAGCGCCTATAAGGAGGCTCTGCTCAAGAAGTGGAAGCATTGAAAATGAATCATACCTGCAAGCTCTCTATCCAAAACATCTCCAAGCAATATAAGGGCAGCGGCGGTGATGCCGCGCTGAATCACGTGAGTGTGGACGTGGCCGCGGGAGAATTTCTCTCGGTGCTGGGCCCTTCGGGTTGCGGCAAGACCACCCTGCTCCGCATCATCGCGGGTTTGCTCGCGCCGAGCGAGGGACGAATCCTGCTCGACGGCCGCGATATCACCAATGCCCTGCCGTCTCAGCGTTCGTTGGGCATCGTATTTCAAAACTACGCGCTGTTTGAGAACATGACGGTGTTCGACAACGTCGTCTACGCCGCGAGGCTCAAGGCCAAGCGAGAAAAGAGCGCCACCGCAGCCGAGGTCAAGGAACGCGCGCGGGAGCTGCTGGCCGACTTGAATATCGCCGAGCTGGCAAGCAAATATCCCTGCGCGCTGTCAGGCGGACAGATGCAGCGCGTGGCCATCGCCCGCACCCTCATTCTCAACCCCGACATCATGCTCTTTGACGAGCCCATGTCGGCGCTGGATATTGCCTCCCGCCTGCAGCTTCGGGCGGTCATCAAGGACATTCAAAGGAAATTCGGCACCACCATGATCTACATCACCCACGATCAGGAGGAAGCATTTGCCATGTCGGATCGCATCATGGTGATGGAAAAGGCGAAAATTAGCCAGATCGGCACGCCCGCAGAAATTGTGAGCGCACCCGCAAACGAGTACGTTCGCAGCTTTGTGGTGGACAACCTCCGAGCGAAAATCGCGTCCCTCGGTGCGGTGTTGGGTGAGTGATATGACTATGACCGCTACTGCTACTGCAACCAAAAAAAGCCGTCCGATCGCGGTCGGCGCGAAGGTCAGCAAGATCACCGTTGCTATCGTTCTGGCGTTCGTGGTGGTTCTTCCCCTCGTCCGCATGATGACCTGCCTTTCGGCATCGGACTTTTCGGGCGTGGTGCAAAACCCCAACTTCAAAAAAGCTCTGCTCAACTCGGTAGTCTACACCACCGCCGCCACGGTCATTTCGGTGGTGCTGGCCTATCTTCTCGCCATCTGCACCGTGCGGGTGGACATCAAATGCAAGCGTCTGCTGGGCGTTGTGCTGACACTCCCCATGCTGATACCTTCCATCTCGCACGGCACGGGCCTGATCATTCTGTTCGGAAATAACGGATTGATTACGAATATTCTGGGGATGAACGGCTCCTCCTACATTTACGGCGCGCCCGGCATCATTTTAGGCTCGGTCATGTACGCCTTCCCCGTTGCCTACATTATGCTGTCCGACGTTCTGCGCTATGAGAATATGTCGGTCTATGAGGCGGCGGACATTCTGGGTATCGGACGCTTTCGTGCCTTTTTGCGTATCTCCCTGCCCTATATGAAAAAGCCCTTGATTGCCGCTTTTTTCTCCACCTTTGCCATGATCGTCACCGACTACGGCGTTCCCCTGCGCATCGGCGGACAGGAAAAGACCCTTTCCTCACTGATGTACGAGGAGGCCATCGGGCGGAGCGAGTTGGGACACGGCGCCGTGTACGGGCTCATCCTGCTCATCCCCGCCATATTTGCCTTTGTGATCGATCTTCTTGGCCGTGAGCGCGGCACAACCTCCTTCGTCACCGCCTTAGGCAAGGCCAGCACACGCCCCCTGCACCGCACGCTCGCGTACGTTTTCTGCGGCCTCATGTGCGTCTTCGCTCTTCTCCCCATCGTTGCCTTCGTGCTGCTTGCCCTGGTGGAGAACTACCCCAACGACATGAGCGTTACCTGGCGAAATTTCGCCTACATTTTGGAGGGGGACGGTGGGCGGTATCTCGTCAACTCGCTGGCTATCGCCCTGATAACCGCCATTGTGGGAACATCTATCGGCTTTTTCACCGCCTACCTCACCGCCCGTATGCCTTCGGCGTCCACCAAGGTATTGCACCTTCTCTCCATCACCTCTATGGCGATCCCCGGCATGGTGCTGGGTATTGCCTACCTTATGACCTTTGCGGGAAGCTCTCTGTACGGCACGCTCATGATCCTCGTCATGGCGAACACCGCGCACTTCCTCTCCTCCCCCTACTTGATGATGTATAACAGCTTCGGAAAGATGAACGAGAATTTGGAGGCCGTGGGTGCCACCCTGGGCATCAGCCGCCTTCGCATGCTTTGGCGCGTGTTCCTGCCCCAAAGCTTTGGAACGCTGGCCGAGATGTTTTCCTACCTGTTCGTCAACAGCATGATGACCATTTCCGCCGTCGCATTCCTTGCCAGCAACGACACTCGCCCCATTTCCCTGATGATCAAGGAGCTGGAGCGCAGTCCCCGCATTGGCTATATCGCGGTGGTATCCATCCTCATTTTGCTGGTCAATATTATCATTAAAATCGCGGTGGAGCGCGTAAAAACCGCTTCTGCCCGAAAGCGTATGGAGTAACTATGAAACTAACGAAAAAGCAATTCGACATTCTCGTGTATCTGGAGAGCCATCGCGCGGCGGTTTCCCAGCGCGAGATGGCTACCGAAACCGATATGTCCCTCGGCACGGTCAACAAGATCCTCACCGAATTCGCCGAGGGCGGGCTGGTATCCGACGGCGTGATCACCGAGGCGGGTGTAGAGGCTTTGGAACCCTACCGCGTCAAACGTGCCGTATTCATGGCGGCGGGCTTTGGCTCGCGCCTCGTGCCCATCACCCTCAACACACCCAAGCCGCTGGTGCGTGTGAAGGGCAAGCGCATCATTGATTCCCTGCTGGACGCAGTTACGGCCGTGGGCATTGAGGAGATCTACCTTGTGCGCGGCTATCTGTCTGAGCAATTTGACCAGCTTCTTCTGAAGTATCCAACCATTCGCTTCATCGAGAACCCTGCGTACAACGAAACCAACAACATCTCCTCCGCCTACTGTGCGCGGCATCTGCTGGAAAACAGCTACGTTTTTGAGTCGGATCTTCTGCTCTACAACCCCAGCCTCATCAAGAAATACCAGTACGCCACCAACTATCTGGGCGTTCCCACCGAGGTGACCGAGGATTGGTGCTTTACCGTCAACGCGTCGGGCTACATCAAGAGCATGGTTCTAGGCGGCACCAACTGCTACCACATGTTCGGCATATCCTACTGGAACACCGAGGACGGCGCGCGGCTTTGCGAGGACATTGAAAAGGTCTACAAAACCCCAGGCGGCAAACAGCGGTACTGGGATCAGGTCGCCTTTGACTACTATCCCGAGAACTACAAGATCTCCGTCCAGCCCTGCAGTTTTGAGGATGTGATTGAGATCGACACATTCAACGAGCTCAAGCGGCTTGACCCCAATTATGCCATGTAATGATTTTTCTAACGAAAAACCCGCCTGCGTGCAGTACAAACTGCGCGCAGGCGGGCTTTTTCATTTTTTTGATGATCACTCACTCGAGTGCAAAGACCGAGACGCTCGGAATCATGTGCGGATACAGAACGGTGTTCTCGGTCAGGACGTCCTTCTCCGAAACGGGCTTGGTCATTTCGCTGTCGTAGTACCAGCCCTCAAAAACGTAGCCCTCTCTCTCGGGGATGGGCACATCATACAGGGAGGAGCCTGCTTCCAGCATAACGGGAGTGGGCAGAACCGTAGCCGCCTTGTCTTCCTCGCTCATGGTGTCGGGATGACGGAACGCGACTCTGTGGTAGGTCGTGGGCGAGCCGCTTGCTTCCTTCTCAAGGAACAGAAGCGCGCTTCTCTGGGTTTCTTCTTCGGCTTCGGCGGGACGCGAGCCGCAGGCGGTAAAGGCCATAGAAATTACGAACAAAACACAAAGGAGGGAGATCAGCCAGGCTCTTTTTTTCATTACGTATTTCATATTATTTCTCACTTTCTGTGTAGAATCGAATGGTGGCGGATCGGGAGGAGTGCTTCGTATCACTGCCTTCCTTACGATTAAAGTATAGCAAATTTCTCCACCTCTGTGTACTACCAAAAAACAAAAATTTTGGCCATGTCTTCTCGGGATTTCCCCCCAAAAAACATGGCCATTTTATCGTGTTTTTGGCTATATACGGATCACAGAAAAGCGGCAAACGCATCGCGTCCCACGCCCATTTTATCCGAAACGGCTTGGAGCGCTTGCTTGACACCCGACGCCGACATATCCAGCTTGTCGGCGATCTCCTTGTTCGTCAAGCCAAAGGCGGCGAGTTTGGCAACCTCGCGTTGCTTCGGGGTGAGGGTGGTGATGATGGTTTTTCCGCGCACGGCTCCACTGAGCTTTGACCAGCCCTCGTTATAGATCTTATAGAGCTTTTTCACCTCAAGCCACGCCTCCCGATCCACCGCCGAAAGCCGATCCTCAAGCAGCGATCCGAGGGTGCGTCCGTACTCGGACAGAAGCCCGTACAGACGGTCAGGCAGTGCCAATTCGATGGCTCTGTCAATGTGGCGAACAGCGTCCTCGGTCTTGCCACAGTTATGGTATACGACGGCGCAGGTCATGCGCAAATAGATCTCGGACACAATGGTTTCGTCCGCTTTTGCCCACGATATCATGGGCTCAATGGTACACGGGATCATGGCCATGAGCGAAAGGCCCTGCACACCGTCGAGCTTGTATTCTCTGGTCGCAACGGCGTAGCCCGTGGCGTACAAATACTTTGCGTAATACACCTTGGCGGCGGGGAGCGCGTCCTTGTGCAGAGGCTCAAAGCACCCCGTCTTGAACCACTCGGGGAAGTTCTGCACGTCATACAGCATACTGTCAACCGCCGTGATAGACAAGGAAATGATATCTCTGTCCATATCGTTTTTGGCGGGAGCCTCGGATATATGGATCTTGGCGCGACGCCACATGGCAAGGTCGCCCTTCCAAATCGCGCAGAGCGCGAGCAGCATCCCCGCCGAGATCACCGCGTAAAAGCCCGAGTGCTTACCGAGCAGGTAGTTGGCGCTGTCATACACCTTGTCGATCTCCCCGCGCGAGTACGCCAACGCAGCCCCGAAAAGCACCTGCGCCTCATGGTTGTAGGCAAGGCTCTCGGTCACGCTGTCCGCCGTTCCCGGAGCGCTGTAAAGGTCACTCATGTAAAGGAATGGCGTTTTACGAGGCAGCGGCAGATCCTCGTCATGCTTTTCCCTACCCGCCTTGGTTCTGCCGTCGATGGGCTTGGGTGCATTTTTCGGAATCATCCAGGCACGTCCAAAGCGCGTCGCCCCCTCCACCCTGCCTTTGTGGCAGAGAAGCTGCACCGCGCGCACCGATAGTCCCCACCTCTTGGCAATATCGTTGATCTTGACATATTCCATAACGGCTCCTTTCCGACGCCTACCTTTCAAATTCTATGCTTCGCATTGGCGAAGGATATATCCTTCGCATCAACGCAATTTATTATAACTTATTTTTACTTTTTTGTCAAGTTTTTTAGAAAAGTTTTGTGTTCAAGCCAAAGGTGAAGCGTCCCGCGAACGTATTTGCATACGTATTCGGCAGTATTTCCGCAATCGTTATGGGTGCAGGTATGAGCCTCGTTATGACCGACATTGGCGTGACACTCGGAATCGCAAACGCGATGGTTCCCGGCATCGTAATCGGAATCGTCGGTATGCTTATGGCACTGGTGAACTATCCGATATATAAGAGCATTCTCGGTAGGCGCAAGAAGAAATACGGTGTAAAAATTCTTGAACTCAGCGATAAAATTATGAACAAATAAATTAACATAATGCTCACTCCCCTCAACGACACACTCGGAAACGTATTGATTTACGCGCTTGGCGGCGTATTGTTCGCCTTCGGACTCGGTGCGATCAGCAACGTGGTTTTGAAGAAAACGAGTCTTGTGTAAATAAAAAACAGAAAGGATTGACGGTGAAAGGCTGTCAATCCTTCTTGCTTTAGCGGTTGAAATATTCATAAAAATGTGATATAATAAATATAATAAATTCATCGAAAATCCGGAATTTGACGTAAGATTATGCCATACAAGGAGAACGCATGAGCCTTTTAGCTGACAATCGCAAACGAAAAATATTTATAATCACAACGTCCGTCCTTCTCACTCTTGCAATCATAACAGGAGCTTGCGCCATCTATCTTGGCGACTATTATCGAGCCGACGAGGGGGCAATTGCGGTGTTCAACACAGATGAGAATATTACCGTTTCGGTATCTGACAATGGAAACGTTATATTTGAACCTCAAAATGCTACTCATGGTTTTATATTCTATCCCGGCGGTAAGGTGGAACACCACGCCTATGAGCCGCTTCTTGCAGAGCTGGCAAGAGAAGGAGTTCTGTGCGTACTCGTAAAAATGCCGTTCCATCTCGCCGTGTTTGATATCAACGCCGCAGACGGCATACAGGAGCAGTATCCCCAAATTGAAGATTGGTATATAGGCGGTCATTCGCTCGGTGGATCAATGGCGGCATCCTATCTTGAAAAGAACGCCGAGGACTATGAAGGACTCATTCTGCTTGGCTCATACTCGACGGCGGATCTATCCGATACAGACCTTGACGCGCTTTCGATCTACGGCAGCGAGGACAAGGTAATGAACCGTGAGAAATATGATGAGAACAAGTCAAACCTTCCAAACGGTTTTACCGAAATTGTCATTGAAGGAGGATGCCACGCTTACTTTGGTATGTACGGAGCGCAGGACGGTGACGGTACGCCGACGATCAGCAACCAAGAACAGATATATCTAACGGTTGAATACATTGTTAAAGCAATGGAATGAGAAATTAAAGAAACATAATATTCAAAGGCAACGCTGAAATACGGCGTTGCCTTTTCTGAATTCAACACTTTTTGTCAAACGTGTTGTTCCATTTACTCCCTAAAAATACTAAAATATATTCAAGAATTTTCAAGAATTTTTCTGAAAAGTCGAAAACACAAACAAAACTTTAACATTTGTGTGCTAAAATATAGGTGTATAAGTGAAAATATGCTCCCCGGAGGACGAAAATATGTTCAAAATTTTAATTGTGGAGGATGACAGAGATCTGAACCGTTCCGTCTGTTCTTTCTTGAACAACAGCGGATATGAGGCGATCGGTTGCCTTGATGCAGAGAGTGCTTATGACGAGATGTATAAGAACACCTTTGACTGTATCGTATCGGATATTATGATGCCCGCCGTCCATGGACGGCAGATCGACGGCTTTGAGTTTGCCAAAACCGTGCGTTCGCTCAATAACGATATTCCCATCTTGTTTATGACCGCCCGTGATGATTTTGCCTCTAAGCAAAGAGGCTTCCGCATCGGTATCGACGATTATATGATCAAGCCCATCGACCTTGACGAGCTTTTCTTGCGCATCGGCGCGCTTCTTCGCCGTTCCAAGATCGCATCGAGCCGTCGCCTTGAGGTTGGCAATTTTGTGATGGATGCCGACGAGCGTACCGCTATGCTCGGTGACGAGGAAATATCCCTTACACAAAGAGAATTTGATCTGCTCTACAAGCTCCTGTCCTACCCCAAAAAGACCTTTACCCGTACACAACTGATGGACGAATTTTGGGACGTGGATACGCAGACAAGCACGAGAACGGTTGACGTGTATATGACCAAGCTCCGCGCAAAGCTCTCGGATTGCGACTCCTTTGAGATTCAGACCGTTCACGGACTCGGCTATAAGGCGGTGATCAAATGAAAAAGCTACTCAGCACCATCAGCAATTTCTTCATCTTTTTTCTGCTTTCCGCATTTGTAACCTCCTGCTGCGTTATGCTGTTTGTTTCTTTATTGCAGAGTTCTATCGGTCGCGCGTTCACACAGGAGGAAATTACGGTTGCGGCAAAGATTACGATGCTCAACGTGATACTGTTGAGCGTAGGTATGGCTATCATCGACTACGTTCGCCGTAAATTCACCGTAGAGCGCCCCGTAAAAAGAATCACCGAAGCAACCTCCAAAATGATGGAGGGCGATTTTAGCGTTCGCATACATCCCACCGCAAAGTTTGCTACCGACGATAGCTTTAATGAAATTATTGATTGCTTCAACAAGATGGCGTCCGAGCTTTCGGGCGTTGAAACGCTCCGAACCGATTTCATTGCCAACGTATCCCACGAAATGAAAACGCCCCTCGCCGTGATGCAGAACTACGGAACGCTTCTGCAAGCCCCCGACCTTCCCGAGGAAAAACGGATTGAATATGCAAAGACAATCACCGATGCTTCGCGCCGTCTTGCCGATATGATGACGAATATTCTGAAGCTCAACCGCCTGGAAAATCAGCAGATCTATCCCAACCCCACCACCTTTGACCTTGGAGAGCAGCTTTGCGAAAGCCTGCTCCAATATGAGAGCGTTTGGGAGAGAAAGAATATTGAGATCGAAACCGATATTGCCGAGGGCGTACTCGTTTCTGCTGACACGGAACTTCTGTCACTTGTATGGAACAATCTTTTCTCCAACGCCTTCAAGTTCACCGAGGACGGCGGTAAGGTAACGCTTACACTTGCGGCTGACGAGGAATACGCTACCGTCAAAATTGCCGACACGGGGTGCGGAATGAGTGCCGAGGTTGGAGCGCACATCTTTGAGAAATTCTATCAAGGCGACACCTCTCACGCAACGCAAGGTAACGGACTTGGCTTAGCTCTCGTCAAAAGAGTGGTTGATATTATGCAGGGTGAGATCGGTGTAGAAAGCGCCGTTGGTGTAGGAACAACCTTTACGGTCAGGATCAGGAGGGCAAATTATGGACCCGATGAAGCTCGGTAAAGCCTTACTGTTTCCGCATATTTCCATAATGATATTGCTTGTCCCAATAGCCACCGTTTTGCTCGTAGGCTCAATGGTGTTTATCGGAACGGAATCGGTCATAGCGTATATCTCTTACGTTCTCGCCGCCTATACTTTGACAGTTTGGTGCTTTAAAATACCGTATTTGATCCGTTTTTTCAAAACATTTAAGGACGAAAATAAATATGCGAGAAGATGGCAGGACGACGTTCGCCTACGTGTGAATATGTCGCTCTACGGTTCTCTTGCATGGAATGCTCTGTATGGACTTTTTCAACTGTGGCTCGGTTTTTACCACCATACGTTTTGGTTCTATTCGCTCGGTGCGTACTATATCTGTCTTGCTGTGATGCGGTTCTTTCTGCTGTTACATACGAGAAAGTTCGCTCCAGGAGAGAGAACGGAAACCGAGCTTCAAAAGTACCGCGCCTGCGGTGCTGTATTCCTTGTCATGAACCTTGCTCTTGCGCTCATCGTGTTCTTTATGGTCTATTGGAACAGAACCTTCCAGCATCATATGATCACAGCAATTGCGATGGCGGCATATACCTTCACTGCATTTACCATGGCAATCATAAATGTTATTAAATACAAAAAATATAATAGTCCCGTTTTTTCCGCATCCAAGGCAATCAGCTTGGCGGCGGCTCTCGTGTCAATGCTCACGCTTGAATCCACAATGCTCACGACCTTTCGTGACGGAACAATGACGGCTACTGCGCAAAAATGGATGCTTGGTGCAACGGGAGGTGCAATTTGCGCACTCATCGTTGCAACTGCAATTTATATGATCGTCATAGGAACAAAGAAATTAAAACAGTTAGAATCAGAGGTTAAAAATGGAAAACAACAATGAAAATAAAGGCTTTCAGTACACCTACTCTGCCCGTAAGCAGGCAGAGCTCAAGCGCATTCGTGAGAAATATACACCCGCGACAGAAGCCGAGGATAAGATGGCTCGCCTACGCAGACTCGATGCAGGTGTAACGCAAAAAGCGCAGGTTGTTGCGCTGATTTTCGGTATCGTCGGCGCATTGATACTCGGCGCAGGCATGAGCCTTTGTATGTCAGACTTCGCGGAGATTCTCGGCTCGTACAGAGATATGGCAATGCTTATCGGCATTCCGATTGGTTTGGTCGGCGGTGTTCTCGCGGCTCTTGCCTACCCGATGTATAACCTTATCGTCAAGCGTGAAAGAAGGAAAATTGCTCCCGAAATTATCCGTCTGACCGACGAGCTTATGAAGTGAGGAACGCATATAAAGCCTGAAATCAAAGAGATAATTATAGATATGCTCTCGGATGCAGGCATCAATCCTTGGGATATCGGCAAGGACTTCATGTGGCTCGATAATAATTACGATGAGCCTACCGATCAGATGAACGAGATTGTTATGAAATAGTATAGAAAATTATTTAGCTGAAAAGCTTGTGAACAGTCCAAAGCAAGTTAAAATCGAGATCTACTACAAGTACCCACAAAACAATAATCCCGATGACACGAACAGCCCCGAATTGTACGATACAGACAATTCGAGGCTGTTCAACAAGGATCGTCGGGATTTCTGCGTTTCTTCCGGAACGTGGCCGTCCAAGCGGCGGGTGGCGGTCACTGACAGGCATATCATTTACGCCGCCGACCTTGGAGCATAAAGAAAAACCAGTCAAACCGTGTGGTTCGACCGGTTCTACTATGGTGGAAACGAGGGGGCTCTGAACCCCGCTCGGCAAAGCCGAGCCTCAAACTGCTCTCCGCTCCCGTTGGTCGCTATAGATCGGTATTCTTTTTCTAAACTTGCAGTTTGAACATGGGTTGATCCTCCCTGCATATTCACCAAAAAGAGCAGCAGGCGATAACGCCTGCTGCTCTTTTTGGTGGAAACGAGGGGGCTCGAACCCATGACCTCACGGATGTGAACCGTGCGCTCTAACCAGCTGAGCTACGCTTCCGCAACGGTGATATTATAGCATACTTCTTTTCAAATTGCAAGCCCTTTTTTGAAAAAAGTTCAATTTTTTTCTTCAACAAAATGCAGGGATCAAACATCGAATTTTGCGTATATTTCGCAGAACCTATTGACGAAAAGGCAGAAAAGTGGTACAATACATATATCTGTTTTGATCGGAGGTATTGATCTTGAAAGCAGTTACATTGCAAGAAAACGGTATGTACCTTGTAAACGGCATACCCACCCCTACGTCCGCCGTATCGCCCGAGGAGGCGCGCCGCGGAACCATTGCCTACTCCATTCTGAAGGCACACAACGTGTCGGGCAATATGGACAAGCTGAACGTCAAATTTGATGCGCTTGTCTCTCATGACATTACTTACGTCGGTATCATCCAGACCGCCCGCGCCAGCGGACTGAAGGAGTTCCCGATCCCCTACGCTATGACCAACTGCCACAACAGCCTGTGCGCCGTTGGCGGCACCATCAACGAGGATGACCACGTGTTCGGTCTGTCGGCCGCCAAGAAGTACGGCGGTATCTACGTGCCCGCCAACCAGTCGGTTATCCACTCCTATGCCCGCGAGGAGCTGGCAGGATGCGGCAAGATGATCCTCGGCTCGGACTCCCACACCCGTTACGGTGCGCTCGGTACGATGGGTGTTGGTGAGGGCGGTCCTGAGCTCGTTAAGCAGCTTCTCAAGAATACATACGACATCAACCGCCCCGAGGTAGTCATGGTGTATCTGCACGGCACGCCTCGCCACGGTATCGGCCCGCACGACGTGGCTCTCGCTCTCGTCGGCGCAACCTTCTCCACGGGCTTTGTCAAGAACAAGGTGCTGGAGTTCGTTGGCCCCGGTGTCAAGAATCTCTCCATTGATTTCCGTAACGGCATCGACGTTATGACCACCGAGACCACCTGCCTCTCCTCCATCTGGGTGACCGACGAGATCACGCAGAAGCACTTTGAGGCACACGGTCGTCCCGAGGATTACCGCGAGCTGTCTCCTGCTGACGTGGCTTACTACGACAGCATGATTGATATCAACCTCGACGAAATGGAATCCATGATCGCGCTTCCCTTCCATCCTTCCAACGTTTACACCATCCACGACTTCCTTGCCAACGCCAAGGAAATTCTGGCATCGGTCGAGGCCGAAGCCGCCGCCAAGTTCAAAAAGGCAAAGATCTCCCTCGTGGACAAGGTGCAGGCTGACGGCAGCGTAATGGCGGATCAGGGTATCATTGCAGGCTGCGCGGGCGGTATGTTTGACAGCATCGACGAGGCGGCCGCCATTCTGCGCGGTGGCTCTACCGGCAACGGCTACTTCTCTCTGTCGGTATATCCCACCTCCGTTCCCGTTTCTCTGGAGCTGACCAAGATCGGCGTTACGGCTGACCTGCTCAGCGCGGGAGCGGTCATCAAGCCCTCCTTCTGCGGACCTTGCTTCGGAGCCGGCGACGTACCTGCCAACAACGGTCTCTCCCTCCGTCACACCACCCGTAACTTCCCCAACCGCGAGGGTTCTAAGCCCGGTGAGGGTCAGCTTTCAGGCGTAGCGCTGATGGATGCCCGTTCCATTGCCGCCACCGCGCTCAACGGCGGTAAGATCACTGCCGCGACCGACGTGGAGTACGACTACACACCCCACGAGTATCACTTCGACAAGTCGGTTTACGAGAAGCGTCTGTACTATGGCTACGGCAAGGCCGATCCCTCGGTTGACCTGATCCTCGGTCCCAACATCACCGACTGGCCCAAGCAGTACGCGCTGACCGACAACATTCTGCTCGAGCTGGCCGCGGTCATCCGCGATCCCGTAACCACCACCGACGAGCTGATCCCCTCGGGTGAAACCTCGTCCTACCGTTCCAATCCCCTGCGTCTGTCCGAGTTCGCTCTGTCCCGCCGTTGCCCCGATTACGTCGGCAACTCCAAGGCTGTTTCCGCCCAGGAGGCCGATCGCCGCGACGGCAAGCTCTCGGATCACCTGCGCGCCGTTCTCTCCGCCGTTGGCAACGCCGACGAGCTGGCCAAGAACACCCAGTTCGGTTCCTGCGTATTTGCCAACAAGCCCGGTGACGGCTCTGCCCGTGAGCAGGCTGCCTCCTGCCAGAAGGTGCTGGGCGGTTTCGGCAACATCTGCTACGAGTACGCCACCAAGCGCTACCGTTCCAACTGCATCAACTGGGGTATCCTTCCCTTCACTCTTCCCACCGATGCCGAGTTCCCCTACGAGGTCGGTGATTGCGTATTTGTGCCGAACATTCGCGAGGCTGTCGCAAACGGCAAGGAGGTTATCGAGGCAACCGTCGTCAAGGCAGACGGTACGACCGCGCCCATCACGCTCAACCTGATCGGTCTGACTCCCGACGAGAAGGAGATCATACTGGAAGGCTGCCTGATGAACTACTACGCGGCTCACATGGAGTAATGGATACGTCGGGGCTTTTCCCCGTACCCCGCACAAGGAACTTTTTGTAAAAAGTTCCTTGTGAATCCTCAAAAATTTCAAAAATTCTTTTGAAAATCGGAGACCTGAATCATGGAAAAGATTAGAATGACAACGCCCCTCGTCGAGATGGACGGGGATGAAATGACAAGAATCCTGTGGCAGATGATCAAGGACGAGCTGCTCCTGCCCTTCGTTGACCTCAAGACAGAGTACTACGATCTCGGTTTGGTCAAGCGTGAGGAGACCAAGGACCAGATCACCATTGACGCCGCCAACGCCAACAAGAAGTACGGTGTCGCCGTCAAGTGCGCCACCATCACCCCCAACAAGCAGAGAGTCGAGGAATACAACCTCACCGAGATGTGGAAGTCCCCCAACGGCACCATCCGCGCCATTCTGGACGGTACGGTGTTCCGTGCCCCTATCCTGATCGACTCCATCCGTCCCGTGGTGCGTAACTGGAATAAGCCCATTACCATTGCTCGTCACGCATACGGTGATATCTACAAGGCAACCGAGTATCGCGTGCCCACCGAGGGTAAGGCTGAGCTGGTCTTTACCGATAAGGACGGCAATGAGTCCTTCCGCAAGACCATTTACGATTTCGAGTGCGCGGGCGTGCTTCAGGGCTCGTACAACAAGGATAACTCCATCCGCTCCTTTGCTCACGCCTGCTTCAAGTACGCGCTGTCCACGAATCAGGATCTGTGGTTCTCCACCAAGGACACCATCTCCAAGCAGTACGACCAGACCTTCAAGCTGATCTTCCAGGAGATCTACGACGCCGAGTACAAGGCGCAGTTTGAGGCGGCAGGCATCCGTTACTTTTATACGTTGATCGACGATGCCGTGGCTCGCGTCATCCGCTCCGAGGGCGGCTTCATCTGGGCTTGCAAGAACTACGACGGTGACGTTATGTCCGACATGGTATCCACCGCGTTCGGTTCTCTCGCTATGATGACCTCTGTGCTGGTTTCCCCCGACGGAAACTTCGAGTATGAGGCGGCTCACGGCACCGTAACCCAGCACTACTACCGCTACCTCAAGGGCGAGGAGACCTCCACCAACCCCATGGCAACCATCTACGCATGGACGGGTGCGCTCCGCAAGCGCGGCGAGCTGGACAACCTGCCCGAGCTGATGGCATTTGCCGATAAGCTGGAGGCAGCTTGCATTCAGACGCTCAACGACGGTATCATGACCAAGGATCTCGTTGGTCTTGTATCCGAGGGATTTACGGCCACCGCGGTCAATTCCGCCGCATTTATCGCCGCCATCCGCGAGAGACTGGAAAAGAGCCTTGCATAATAACTTGCAAAAATAAAATGAAAGCTCCTTGTGCCCAACGGCTCAAGGAGCTTTCTGTACTTATAGATTAAAGCTGTGTCAGCTTCTCGGTTACGAAGGCGATTTGGCGGAGAACCGACTCGACCGAGGTACCGCCCTCGGAAATGCGCTTTCTGACGCAGGTATCCAGGCTGATCTCCTCGAACAGATCCTCTCCAAAGAGGGGGCTGTAGCTTTGGTAGACATCCAGGGGCAGGGTTTCCAGCACCTTCCCGTCGGCAATGCAACGAGCCACGATCTGCCCCGAGATCTTGTACGCCGTGCGGAATGGGAGTCCCTTGCGCACGAGATAATCCGCCATATCGGTGGCGTTGATGAAGCCGTTGCCTGCCGCGCGGCGCATATTCTCGGGGATGGACTTCATGGTTGCCACCATAGGTGCCATAACCGCGAGGCACATCTTGATGGTATCCACGCAGTCAAATACGCGCTCCTTGTCCTCCTGCATATCCTTGTTGTAGGCCAAGGGCAGACCCTTAAGGGTGGTGAGAAGCGCCACGAGGTCACCATAGACACGACCCGTCTTACCACGGATCAGCTCGGCCATATCGGGGTTCTTCTTCTGGGGCATGATGGACGAGCCCGTGGTATAGGCATCCGAGAGCTCCACGAACTTGAATTCCCAGCTCGACCACAGAATAATCTCCTCTGAGAAGCGGGAGAGGTGCATCATGAGAACCGACACGTCGCTCATGAATTCCACCGCAAAATCGCGGTCGGAAACGCCGTCCAGACTGTTGAGGCAGATATCGTCGAAGCCCAGCTTGGCTGCCTCAAAGCGGCGGTCGGTATCGTAGGTCGTACCAGCCAGAGCACAGCTTCCGATCGGGGATACGTTCAGGCGTCGGGCGCAATCACGCAGGCGGTCAATATCACGCAGGAGCATCATAGCGTACGCCATGAGATGATGCCCGAAGGTGATGGGCTGCGCGCGTTGCAGGTGGGTGTAGCCGGGCATGATGGTGTCGGCATTGACCTTGGCCTGCTCCACGAGAGCCTCCAGCACATCGCGAATCAGCCCGATAATCTCGGTGATCTCATCGCGCAAATACATACGCAGATCCAGCGCGACCTGATCGTTACGGCTACGCGCGGTGTGAAGCTTCTTGCCCACGTCGCCCAGACGAGCCGTCAGCTCCTGCTCAACGAACATATGGATGTCCTCGCAGGACATATCGATCGCCAGCTTTCCGCTGTCAATATCTGCAAGGATGCCCTCAAGTCCCGCAATCAGGGTGTCGGCCTCCTCATTGGTAATGATATTGCGTGCGCCCAGCATGGCGGCGTGCGCCATACTGCCCGTGATGTCCTGACGGTACATACGGGAGTCAAAATGGATAGAGGAATTAAAATCATCGGCGATCCGATCGGTCACACCGTCGGTTCTGCCTGCCCACATTTTTGCCATAATGGATTTCCTTTCCGATTACATATTACGTGGTCAAATTACTTTGCATCATTCCAGCTCAAATGCGCCCGTATAGAGCTGGTAGTAGGTTCCCTTCTCTTCGATCAGCTTTTGGTGGTTACCGCGCTCGATGATGCGCCCGTGATCCAGCACCATGATCACGTCGGAATTCATGACCGTGGAGAGACGGTGCGCAATGACGAACACGGTGCGTCCCTCCATGAGCTTATCCATGCCTCGCTGAACAATGGCCTCGGTACGGGTATCAATGGAGGAGGTTGCTTCGTCCAGAATCATGACAGGGGGATCGGCCACGGCGGCGCGCGCGATGGCAATGAGCTGGCGCTGACCTTGCGAGAGATTGGCGCCGTTGTTGGTCAGCTCGGTCGCGTACCCGCGCGGCAGGCGGGTAATGAAATCGTCCGCGCCTGCCAAGCGGGCGGCGGCGATGCATTCCTCGTCGGTAGCATCCAATTTACCGTAGCGGATGTTATCCATAACCGTTCCCGTAAACAGATTGGTTTCCTGCAAGACGATGCCGAGAGAACGGCGGAGATCCGACTTTTTGATCTTGTTGACGTTGATGCCGTCGTAACGGATCTTACCGTCGGCAATGTCGTAGTAGCGGTTGATGAGGTTGGTAATGGTGGTCTTACCCGCGCCCGTTGCGCCAACAAATGCGACCTTTTGACCGGGCTCGGCATACACCGACACGTTATGGAGGACGGGCTTATCGGGCGAATATCCAAAGTCCACGTCTACCATGCGCACGTCACCGCGCAGGGGGGTATAGGTCAGCGTACCGTCACCGTGGGGATGCTTCCACGCCCAGTGGCCCGTGCGCTCGGAGGTTTCGGAATAGGTTCCGTCCTCGTTCACCTTCGCATTGACCAGCGTGACGTATCCGTCATCGGTTTCGGGATGCTCGTCCATCAACGCGAACACGCGCTGAGCGCCTGCCAGTGCCATGATGATGGAATTGAACTGCTGGGACACCGAGTTGATGTTACCCGTAAACTGCTTGGTCATGTTGAGGAACGGTACGGCAATGTCAATGGTCATGACCGACACGCCGAGGAAGATGGACTGAATACCCACGTTCCGCACACCGCCGAGTAGAAATAGTCCGCCCACCGTCGCGCAGATCACGTACAGAATATTACCGATATTCATGATGATGGGGCCGAGCATATTGGCATAAGCATGCGCGCGGCGGCTATCCTCAAACAACTGCTCGTTGATTTCATCGAAATCACGGACAGCCTCCTCCTCGTGGCAGAACACCTTGATGACCTTCTGGCCGTTCATCATCTCCTGCACGTAGCCCTCGGCGCGTGCGATGGATTGTTGCTGACGGATGAAATACTTGGCAGAGCCGCCTCCGAGCTTACCCGACACAAGGATCATAGCCGTAACGCCCGCCAGCACCAGCAGCGTCATCCACACGCTGTACCACAGCATGATGGACAGCACCGATACCACGATCACACCCGATTGCAGAAGGCTGGGGAGCGATTGCGATACGAGCTGACGCAGGGTGTCAATATCGTTGGTATAGTAGCTCATGATGTCGCCGTGCTTGTGCGTATCGAAATATTTGATGGGCAGATTTTGCATACCATCAAACATCTTGCAACGGATCTTATGAAGGAAGCCGTGGGTGATGTACGCCATGAGCTGGTTGTAGAGCGTGATCAGGATCATGGCTATACTATACAGAACGATCAGGGTGATGATAAGGGGCATAATCTCCGTCTTGGCAGACGCCCAATCGGTGTTCCCCGCTTCCAGATATCTGTCAATAATTTTCAGCACCTTTTGGGTGAAGATTGCAGGAATCGAGGACACCACTGCGGAGAGAACAATGCAGATGCAGGTAACGGGCAGAAGTACAGGATAGGCGGAGAATACCAGCTTCAGAACGCGCTTCAGTACCTTGACGTCAAGCTTGCGCTTGGGGGGCTGATGCGTCGTGTTATTAACTTGCTTACTCATGATCTGCATCCTCCTTTCCGCCAATCTGCTGCGTATAGACCTCGCGGTAAATCTCGCAGGAGGTAAGAAGCTCGGCGTGCGTTCCCTGCGCCACGATGCGCCCGCCATCCATGACCAGAATCATGTCGGCGTCCTGCACCGAGGAAACACGTTGCGCGATGATGATCTTGGTGGTTTCGGGGATGTACGAGCGGAAGCCCATGCGAATGAGGGCGTCGGTTTTGGTATCCACCGCGCTGGTGGAATCATCAAGAATCAGGATCTTGGGCTTTTTGAGCAGTGCGCGCGCGATGCAAAGGCGTTGCTTCTGACCGCCCGACACGTTGGTTCCGCCCTGCTCGATCTTGGTGTCATATCCTTCGGGGAAGGACTCGATAAAATCGTGAGCCTGCGCCAGCTTGCAAGCCTCAATCAGCTCTTCATCGGTCGCATCGGGATCGCCCCAACGGAGGTTTTCCTTAATCGTACCCGAGAACAGCAGGTTCTTTTGCAGTACCATGGCAACCGAGCCGCGCAGGGCATTCAGATCGTACTCGCGCACGTCCTTGCCGCCAACCTTGACGGCGCCCTCGGTGGCATCGTACAGACGGGGAATGAGCTGCACCAGCGAGGATTTGCTGGATCCCGTACCGCCGAGAATGCCGACGGTCATGCCCGAGCGGATGTGGAGTTCAATATTGGACAGCGCAAACTGCTCTGCCTCAGCGGAATACTTGAAGCTCACGCCCTCAAAATCCACCGATCCGTCGGGCACCTCGGTCACGGCGTTATCGGGCGAGGTCAGAGAGGGCTCCTCCTCCAGCACCTCATAGATGCGTTTGATGGATTCCGAGGAGATGGTGAGCATGACGTAGATCATGGACAGCATCATGAGCTGAATGAGGATCTGCATACCGTAGGTCAGCATGGCCGAAATGGCGCCTACGTTGAAAATCTGCCCACCGCTTTTAATAATAATACTTGAGCCCACCAAAAGCACGAAGACCATATTTGCATACACGCAAATTTGCATCAAGGGGGAGTTGAGAGCAACGATGCGCTCGGCGCGGGTGAAGTCATCCCGAATATCCGCAGCGGCAATACCAAACTTCTCTTTCTCGTGCTCCTCACGGGAAAAGCCTTTGACCACGCGCATACCGCGTACGTTTTCCTCAATGGATTCGTTGAGTCGGTCGTACTTGCGGAATACGGCGCGGAAGGCAGGCATCGCGCGGCGGCTGATCAAAAACAGGCCGAAGGCAAGAAGAGGCACGATCACAACGAAGGAGAGCGCCAGCTTGCCGCCCATATACGCCGCCATGATGATGGAGAAAATGAGCATGAGGGGGGCACGCACGGCCGTGCGAATGATCATCATATACGCCATCTGCACGTTGACCACGTCGGTGGTCAGTCGGGTGACGAGGGACGTAGCGGAAAACTTGTCGATATTCTCAAACGAATACCCTTGAATCTTGCGAAAAATATCACCTCGCAGATTTTTGGCAAAGCCCGTAGAGGCGCGGGCGCAGGTCTTGGCGGCGATACCGCCGCAGGTCAGGGACAAAATTGCCATAATGACAAGCAATCCGCCCAATTTGAGAATATCCGTCATACCCGACCGTTGCTGGATCAGGTCGATCATCTCGGCGGTGATAAACGGAATAAATGTTTCGATAACAGCCTCGCCCAAAATGAACAAAAGCGTCAATATGGAGGCCATTTTATATTCACGCACCGATGCGGTAAAGCGTTTCAGCATGCTGTGATTCCCTCTCTTTTTTACACATTTTTCGGCAACAAAAACGTTAACCGCAAACTAATTAATTATATCCGATTTTGCCTTCCGTGTCAAGTAGAAAATTCACCAATTTTTGCACCTGCATACAAATTGATCATGGCAAATTTCAGTTGAGTACAAACAGAAGCTTTCATCCTTAGCACAGGTATATTCTTGATCTTGATGAACATTGGTCGGCTTGTGTTGGCGGTGAAATTTACAACACGTGGAAATGCAGCGGGGAGATGGTAAATTTTGTCTACGAGTAAACACACAAGCCCTCCGCGAATCTCACGGGGGCTTGTATTGCATCATATCTGTTTATATGAGCCATCGACGGATAATTTTCCACTCATCTACCAGTTGTTGCATAGATTTTGCCGCGTTGGCCGGGCTGGTTGAGGGTAGTTGAATGGTCGGTATGCCGACGAGCGGTTGTTGGTACAGTCGGTAGAGCTTTGTGGCCACCGCTCCGTTGGTGCATACGGCTTGCAGCGTTCCCTGTCCTACGATGGGCGATAGGTCGGTAGGGATTACGTCAGTAATCGTGCTGTCTGCGCTTCCTTGGATGCTGCAGGAGGCGATGACGTCCCATAACGCGATGCCGTGAGAGGTCAGCATTTGAACCTTTTGTTCCACCGTTTCGGGCAAAGGCTCGTCAAACACAGCCGCCATCACGCGCCAAAATCGGTTTTGGGGATGACCGTAGAAAAAGCCGATCTCCCTTGATTTCACTGAAGGAAAGCTCCCCAATATCAACACGCGCGGCTCTGTCCCGCACACGGGCGGGATGGGATGCTCGGTCATGCGCCCATCACCTTCAGGCTGAACGCAGGACACGGCAGGTTGTTGCCGCCACGCAGGTCGGCCTCATCGGGCAGGACGCGCAGCGAGTAGGCATAGTTCACGCGAGTAACGTCAGCCCCCTCGGGAACGTCCACCACAACGGCGCATCGGCTTGCCAGCGCGGCGTGCGCCGACACGCGATTCTCGTACTCGCCGACGGAAAAGCCCTGGACCTCCATGCCGTAGCTGTCCGCAGGCGAGTGACCGCTGACGATCAGGCCTGCGCCCACGTCCAGAAATTCTACCGTGATCTGCTTTCGATCAGCAGAAAGAGTGGCCATCACGGGGCGGGGAGAGCCAGCCTCGCTGATACGGCCAATGGAATATTCCTTTGCCAGCGCGAGCTTGGCAAGACGCTCACCCAGCTCCCATTTGCGGGGAGAGTGAGCCCAATCGGGATGCCCCTCGGGCGCACCGAGATCCATATCCACCGTCAAGGTGGAATCGGAAATGATGGAGATCGCATCGAATTGCTTGATACGGATCACGTCGTGATAGGGGAAGAACTGCGTTCCCTCCTCGCGGTAATCCGAAAGCTGGACGTTGTAGAAGGGGAAGTTGAATCCAAAGCGGGCTCGTTCGTCGGCGACCAGCAGTGCCAATTCGTAATCGTACTTTTGCGCCAGTGCAAGATCGCCCCCCTCGCTCTCGCCTTGGAAGAACAGCATACCCTTGAACTGTAAGCCCTCAAACGGATGAATCAAGGTATTGTAGTATCCCGCCTCACGCACGTTCGCGCCGTGGAAATACCCTTCTCCGTGTGCCAGCTCCTCAGGGATCAGCTCGCGGATGCACGCGCCCCCCGCCGCCATCATGATCATGCCGAGCGGCACGTCCACGTGATGGGACACCTCTTTGGCAAAGTGCCATCCCATGGCCGAAAATGCCAGCGACGCTTCCCTGTCGGGACGCTTCCAGCGCCAATCGGGACAGATCACGTCGGGCTGAGGTACCTGACAATACTCCTGGTGGGTGAATACGAACGCCTGCGTTTGGCTGAACAGACGAAAATTGTCGTCCTCGGAAAACTCCACGCTGGGGGTGAGCGTCATGCAGGGGGCCATATTCATCTCGGCGTTGGATTGTCCGCCGATCATCCACACGTCACCGAGCAGAATATCCTCGAAGGTCACCGTGTGCCCGCGATCATCTGATATCACCATGATCTGCGGCTCACAGGTGTAAAGATGTGAGGAAAACGTGAGTCGCCAACGGTTGTTTTCGTTTACTTCTACCGTGACCGTCTCACCCATAAAGCACCCCGCCACGCGGCTGCCGGGGGTATCCGAAAAGCCCCAAACGGAGATGGGCTTCTCTCTCTGAAGCACCATGTGCGAGGAAAAGACACCCGAGACCTTAAATTCAGGGCAGACCCACACCTGTGCGCCACCGTCAGTGGTGGTTTTTTTCTCATTTGTCGGAAGAGCTAATGATGAATCCATATCGTATCAATACCTTTCTGTCATTTTTAAACGATTACAAAACCGAGTCAGCCTGAATAAACCGTCCTCGGCCGTGTGCATACTCTCATTATATACCTTAAAGTCTTTTTTGACAAGTACCACCGCGCGTCTTTTTTCAATTTTCGCACAGAGAACAAGGAGAACCTATCATGAAGATCGCTTTTTTCGACTCGAAGCCATACGACAGGCCCTCGTTTGAGAAATATAGCACACAAAGCGGCGTTGCCCTCAAGTTTCTGGAAGCCAAGCTGAACGAGGACACAGTGGATCTGGCACGGGGCTGTGACGGTGTATGCGTGTTCGTCAACGATACGGTCAACGCCGCGGTCATCGACCGACTCGAGGAGCTGGGCATTTCTCTGATAGCCTTACGTTGCGCGGGATTCAATAACGTAGACGTACGCCATGCCTTCGGCAAGGTTCACGTGTTGCGTGTACCCGCCTACTCGCCCTACGCGGTTGCCGAGCACACCATGGCGCTGCTCCTGACCTCCATCCGCCGCATTCATAAGGCGTATATTCGCACGAGAGATTTTAATTTCAGTCTCAGCGGCTTTACGGGCTTTGACCTGTACGGAAAGACGGTCGGTGTGATCGGCACGGGACGTATCGGGCGGGTATTCATGGACATCTGCCGCGGATTTGGCATGAACGTGCTGGCATATGACAAATACCCTGCCGACGATCCCGCGATCCACTACGTCGGTATGGACGAGCTGCTGGAGCAGAGCGACGTGATTTCCCTGCACTGCCCCCTGACCGAGGAGACTTATCACATGATGGATAGCACGGCGTTTGACAAATGCAAAAAGGGCGTTGTTCTGCTCAACACCTCGCGCGGTGCGCTGGTGGATGCCGAGGCGTTGCTGTCGAGCATCAAATCCCGCAAGGTGGGGGCCGCTTGTCTGGACGTGTACGAGGAGGAATCCGATGTCTTCTTTGAGGACAACTCGGGACACATCATGGAGGACGATGTGCTGGCGAGGCTGATCTCCATGCCCAACGTCATCGTAACCTCTCATCAGGCGTTTCTGACCGAGGAGGCTCTCGCCAACATCGCCGAAACCACAATTCGAAATATCGTGACATTTGAGAAGGAAGGCACGTGCGATAACGAGCTGTGTTATCGGTGCGGCCGAATCGAGGATTGCAGAAATCAGCGTCCGCAAAAATGCTTTTGACAAAATACGGGGATGACCGACGTGAGCGGTCATCCCCGTTCGTATTATGCGCGATTCAACTCATCCAGCGAAGCGCGGATATCCTCGTGCTTGTCGATCAGCATAGCGGCGGTATCGCGGTCGCAGTTGCCCAGCTCCATCAGGATGCGGATGCAACGGTCGCGAAGCTTGGCGTTGGTGGGCTTGACGTTGATCATCAGGTTGCCAACCACCTTGCCAGTCTTGATCATAGCACCCGTAGACAGCATATTGAGTACCAGCTTCTGTGCCGTACCTGCCTTGAGGCGGGACGAACCCGTGATGACCTCGGGACCAACGTAAGGAGCCATGGTCACGTCGCAAACGGCGTGCATACGGCTCTCTGGATTGCAGGTAATGCCCATGGGAATGGCGCCCAGCTCGCGCGCCTTCTTCAGCGCACCCAGCACGTAGGGAGCGCCGCCCGAGGCCGAAAGACCGACCACTACGTCACCCGCTGTTACACCGTCGGCAACCAACTCCTCAGCGCCGCGTACCTCGTCATCCTCCGCGCCCTCAACAGCACGGAACATAGCATCCTCGCCGCCCGCCATAATGCCGCGGACAAGACGATTATCCACGCCAAAGGTGGGAGGGCACTCAGACGCGTCGACCACACCAAGACGACCCGACGTGCCCGCGCCGACGTAAATGAGGTGTCCACCTGCCTCCAGACGCTCGGCAATGATGTCCACGGCCCGTGCGATCTCGGTAAGCTGAGTCGCCACCGCATCCTCAACCACGCGGTTCTCGTCATTCATAACCTTCATCATGTCGTAGGTAGACATTTTGTCAATGTTCAGGGTGTTCTGATTTCTTCCCTCGGTGCGGAGCGCGCCAAGGTCGGTACGAACGTGCTTGAATTCTTCTCTCATGATTGTATCTCCTGTTCGTTTTGTTTCTGTTTCATGGCCCAAACCTTAATGACGGCGGCTTGGGTTTTGGCATCCTGGATCTCTCCGCGCAGGATCATGTCCACCATCTCCTCGAGCGGAATATGTACGATCTCCAAAAACTCGTCCTCGTCGGGATCAACCTCGCCGGGGGTCAGATCCTCGGCCAGATACATATAAATGATCTCGGTCAGAAGAGCGGGGGACGTGGCCAGATCCCCGATGGGCACAACGCGCCCGGGGGTGTAGCCCGTTTCCTCACGAAGCTCACGCAGAGCAGCCTCAAGATGGTCTTCTTCGGGCGAATCCAGTTTCCCTGCCGGGATTTCCAGCACAACGCGGCCCAGCGCGTAGCGATACTGGCGCACACAAATCACCTCGTTGTCCTTGGTCAGCGGAACGACGGCGACTGCGCCTCCGTGGCGGCAGTACTCACGCATACCTTCCTTTCCATTGGGAAGTCCGATGGTGTCCTTATATACGTGCAGTACGCGTCCGTCAAATATCAGTTGGCTATCGCGTTGTGTTTCTTTGAAATAACTTTCATCCTTCATAGGAAAGCCTCCCTTCGGTTCACTTTTCTATTATATACCATTATTCGGATTTTGTAAAGAATAAATCTTGAAATTTCCTGCAAGATGTGGTAAAATATATCATAAACTTGTTTGAAACCGTCCCCATGGCGAAAGGAGGACACACTGTGAACACCTTGGACGATTTTGCACCCCCAATTCCCTCTTGCTCCGACCAGCATATCCGCACCGCCGCTCTTGTGGGACGGAACGGAATCGATGCTTTGGCGCGCGCTCGCGTTGCCGTATTCGGTGTGGGAGGTGTCGGCGGACATCTGTGCGAGGCTCTGGCTCGCGCAGGCGTGGGACACATTGACCTCATCGACCGCGACACGGTTTCCCTCTCCAATATCAACCGTCAGGTTGTTGCCCTCCATTCCACGGTTGGGCGCCCCAAGGTGGAGGTGATGGCCGAGCGCATCCGTGACATCAATCCCCATTGCACGGTCAACGCTTACGAGGCTTTCTACCTGCCTGAAACGGCAGACGAATTTCCACTCACGGATTATAATTATGTAGCCGACGCGGTAGACACGGTGGCCGCCAAGATCGAGCTGGCTCGCCGTTGTCACGAGGCAAGGGTTCCGCTCATCGCCGCTATGGGCGCGGGCAACAAGCTCTATCCCGAGCGATTCCGCGTATCCGATCTATCCAAAACACAGACCGATCCGCTGGCGCGCATTATGCGGCGTGAGCTCAAGAAATACGGCATCCACCACCTCAAGGTGGTCTGGTCGGACGAGGAGCCCCGTACCTCCGATCTCCGCACCCCCGAGGGCAAGCCCGCCCCCGGCAGTCTCGCCCACGTCCCGTCCGTCATGGGACTGATCATGGCGGGCGAGATCATTCGCGATCTGACGCATATCGAGTAATCACAAACGCAAAGGAGGAGCATACTCATGAAGCCCAGTCGTGTATTGCTCATCATCAATCCCGTATCGGGAAAAACGAAATCCAAAACCGCGCTTTTTGACATATTGGATGAACTGTACCGAGAGGATGCACCCACCCCTAAGGCATCCGAGGGGATCATGGCGCTACCCTTTGCCAACTCCACCGCACAGTCTTTGGGTGGGGAGCCCTGTCACGCCCGTCGCGTGACCGTCATACCGACCATGTATCGGGGGCACGCCACCGAGCTGGCCTCCCACGCCGCTAAAGAAAGCTACGATACCGTCATCTGCTGCGGCGGTGACGGCACGCTCAACGAGACCATGAGCGGACTGCTCGCGATTCCCCCCGAAGCACGCCCGACGCTCGGTTACATTCCCTGCGGAAGCACCAACGACTTTGCCGTCAGCATGGGGCTCAGCGCCACCATTCGTGAGGCGGCTCGCGTTGCGGTGGGCGACCACGAAATGCGTATTGATACGGGGCGTTTTTCCCCGTCGGACGGGGAAAAAAATTCACACCGTTTTTTCTCCTATATCGCCTCCTTCGGTGTGTTCACCGCTGCCTCCTACTCCACGCCGCAGGCCTATAAAAACGTATTCGGTCACGCCGCGTATATTCTGCAAGGCATCAAGGATCTCGGCAACATCCAGCCCCGACACGCGCGGGTGGAGTTACCGGATGGGACGGTGGCCGAGGGGGACTACGTCTTCGGCGCGGTAACGAATACTACGTCGGTGGCAGGCCTGGTCCGCCTCCCCACCGAACAATACTCCATGTCTGACGGGGAGTTTGAGGTGTTTCTCGTGCATCACCCCCGCACCGTCGCAGAACTGAACAAAATCATCACCGCCCTCATGACTTCGGATCTCAAAAACAATCCGCTCATCGACTTCTATCACGCCTCTTCGGTTCGCTTCACCTTGGAGGAACCCATTGCGTGGGCGCTGGACGGCGAGGAGGCGATTGGCGGGCCCGTTGTGGATATCACTTGCCTGCCCAAGGCCATTCGTATCAAAACGGATATGTTATAATACAAAACCCGAGTGCCGCGCGCGGCGCTCGGGTCATTTTTATTTGTTGTTCTTGTCGTACGCGGGAATACCCACGGCGGCATCCACGGGCATGCTAAAGGCAATACCCTGCCCCGGGGTTTTGAGGCCCGCCTTTTGGTAGATGGCGTGCAGGATGTCATCCTTGATCTCGGCGGGAACGAGGATCATGACGATCTCCTTCTCGGGCTGAACGGCGATGGAAAAGAGCTTTTCCGCCTCCTTGTTAGCCGTTCCGCGGGCGTGGATGACCGTACCGCCCGTCGCGCCGTACTCCTTGGCCGCGTCCATCACCACGTCGGTAAAGCCGGCGTTGACGATGCAGAATATGACTTCATGCTGGTATTTCATATCTATAACCGTTGCCTTTGTTGGAACAAAAGCATCCTTTCGTTGTTTGGTGGGTTATGCGTTTGCGGGGGTATTGGAGAGAAAGCGGTAGATGGCCACGCCGATCGTACCCGTCATGGGGATGGTATAGGCAATTCCCTTTCCATTCTTGATGGTTTTGAATTTCCCCTCCAATGCCTGCAGGGCGGCGGGGGCGCGATCCTCGCGGATGACGCTGAAAATGACGGATTTATCGGTCTCGGTCAAGCCGAGATAGCGCAGGGTTTCGGTGCTGGCCGTTCCCGATGCCGCCATCGTCGTTTGCAGATTCACCTCAAACGACTGGATAAAATCGGCGTAAAATTCCGCCTTATCGCGGTTGACTACGGTAACGAGCAACATGAGCTTGCGGGGCGCGATGGGGGTGTCATAGGTGGTGGGCTGTGCTTTCATAGTGCGCCTCCTTTCTTACATAAAGCGGATGATCTGCTCGTCGTCCGCATCCAGAATACGCTTCATGGCGATACGATCACGGACGGTTTTCTTAACGACGGCGTTAAAGCCGAGAAGCTGAATGGTAATCAGGGGGGTCATGGCGACCATAGCCACGATGCCGAACGCATCGGTCATGATCTTGCCGTCGCCTTGCAGCACCGAGCAGGCGCCGATGGCAAGGGGCAGGATAAAACTGGAGGTCAGCGGTCCGCTGGCGACTCCGCCCGAATCAAAGGCAATGGCGGTATAGATACCGGGAACGAAGAAGGAAAGTCCCAGAGAAATAAGATAACCGGGGATCAGGTAGTAAAGAATGGAAAAATCAAAGACGATGCGGAGCATGGAGAGGGCAAGCGAGATGCCAACGCCGACCGACAGTGCCACCATCATGGAGGTTTTGCTGACCGTACCGTCGGTAATGTCCTCAACCTGCTTATTGAGGACGTGGACGGCGGGCTCGGCTAATACAACGACCATGCCCAGCACGAATCCCGCAACAACCAATACCGACCAAGGGTTATCGGACAGCTCTACGCCCATCTTAAAGCCGATGGGGACGAATCCGATAGCCACCGACGTCAAAAAGATCACGAGGCCTACGAAGGTATACGCGATACCGACGGCGATCTGGCCGAGCTTTTTCCACGGGAGCTTCAGGCAAAGAATCTGCAAAACAACGAAGAACACAACGATGAGCCCCAGCGCGATACCGACTTCCTTTACCGTATCTCCAAGGGTATGGAGGATAGCGCGGCCGATATTCGCGGGGATGCCGTAATCCTCCATTTCATAGGGAATCTCTCCGTCGGCACTCACACCCAGAAGGAGAACCGCGAGAATGGGGCCGACCGAGCACATGGCGATCAGACCAAAGCTGTTCTCTCCCACGTCGCGGCCGCCGAGGGTGGTCGCAATACCCACGCCCAGCGCCATGATAAAGGGCACGGTAATGGGGCCCGTGGTCACACCGCCCGAGTCAAAGGCCAACGCCAAAAAGTTGCCGTTACCGCTGATGATGACCAGCGCGGCGAGGGCGAATAAAATCATGTAGAAATACAGAAGCATGGAGGAGAGCGGGCGGTGGAACACCATCTTTAAAATAGAGAGCAGAAGAAAGATTCCAACACCCACGCCGACCGTAACGATCAGCGTGGTGCCGTCGATCACGCCCGCCACGTAGCCCGCAAGAACCGAAAGATCGGGCTCAGCGATGGTGATAAGTAGTCCCATCAAAAAACCGACAGACAAAAGCAACAGCACCTTGCGCGATTTGGTCAAGCCCGCGCCGATATGCTCGCCCATCGGCGTCATGGCGAGGTCAGCGCCCATGTTAAAAAGTCCGATACCAAGTATCAGAAAAAACGCCGAGCCGAGGAAAACGGCGATCTCGGCGGCGGTGAAATTCACGAGCGGTGTCAGATTCAAAAGACAAACGATCGCCGCTACGGGAAAAACGGACACAAGGGCTTCTTTTAATTTTTTCAGTAGGATAACGGTGGCCTGCATGCGGTGCTCCTATCATAAATTCTACATATTTATTATATCATCTCGATTGCATCGTGTCAATAAGCAAACATACTAATTTACGTGTCAAAATCGCACATCTTGTTTACAAATACATACCCCGCTCCGTTTTTGGAGCGGGGTACAGCATGATTCATACGAGTAAAAATTTGGCCAGCATACGGATCCAGAGTTGACCGAAATCAATTTTGGCTACGTCCTCGTCGGCGGCAATGGGCATCTCACCGATCTTCTTACCCTTCAGCTCGTAGACCACAGAGCCGACCGATTCTCCCATGCGAATGGGAGCGGCGAGTTGCTCCGGCAGATTGATTTTACTCTCCACCGCCGCGATATCTCCCTTGGGCAAAACACAACTAAAGGCAGGATAACTGACGGCGACCTGATCTTTGATGCCGCCTGTTACCCGTACGGGGGGCGGATTCCCTTCCCCGCTCGTATACATGCCGTAATTGGCAAAGCCCCAATCCAACAGTTGCGTTGCGGCGGCGTTACGCTCGTCGCGGCTTGCCGATCCCATAATGACGCAGATGAGCGTCATGCCGTCGCGTTCTGCCGTGACCGATATGCAAAATCCCGCCTTTTGGGTCGAGCCTGTTTTCAGCCCGTTACAGCCTCGGTAGAAGCGCACCAGACGATTGGTATTGGTCAACCCAAACGCGCCATTGCGTATCGTGTCCATCCAGATCGAGCTGTACTCCAAAATTTTAGGATGAGCGATCAGGGCGCGGGACATGATGGCGATATCCTTAGCCGAGGTCACATGGTTTTGCGCCGTATCGTCCAGTCCGTTGGTGTTCTCGAATTTCGTATCCTTCATGCCAAGCTCTGTCGCTCGTTGGTTCATGCGCTTGACGAAAGCGGCCTCACTTCCCGCCACGTGCTCTGCAAGGGCTACGGCTGCATCGTTGGCCGACGCAATGACCACGCTCTTGATCATGTCCTCGGCCGTCATCTGTTCCCCTTCTTTGAGGAAAATCTGCGAGCCGCCCATGGATGCGGCGTGTGCGCTTGCGGTGATTCGATCATCCCATTTCAGCGTTCCTGCCTCGATAGCCTCCATGACGAGCAGCAGCGTCATGATTTTGGTTACCGACGCGGGCGGCATAGCCTCGGTCGGGTTTTGCTCGTAAAGAATCGTGCCGGTGGATGCCTCCATCAGCACGGCGCTTTTGCAATTCAGATCCAGCGAGGACGCGGTTTCGTTGATCAGCATGGCATCGTCGGCGCGGATGGGCAGAATCAGGATTTGCCCAAAAACACAAAAAAGAGCGAGCAGGTGGCAGCACCGCCGCACCCATTTACGGTTAGATTTCATCATACATCACCTCTTGGTGGAATGTATGCGAGGTGCGTGAAGAATATGCCTTTTATAAGCTTTCCTTAAAATTCGTGCTTGGCCGCGGCTTGCGTAAGCCAGTCGATTGCATCGGTGACACCTTGATCCGAGCCTTCAAACTCGGCTCGCTCCATATCTGTTTTCTCTCCCCCGCAGCTCCAGGGCTGAATGATCCAGCACTCGGCAATCAAGCGGAAATTGCTTTCTTCACCGCTTGAAATATCTACATACACGCGATAGTTAAAGGTTCGTGCGCGCACGCATCCTTGATCGGCATGTGTTCCCAGCGAACCTGAATATGTATTGGCGACAAAACGCCCTTCGTGCTTAATTACAAGTGATTGATAGTGCGGCAGATCGATCTTTGACATGGTGTGCCTCCGTTTTTCATAATGAGCCACAACGCAAAAGGCACGAACCAAGTCCGTGCCTTTTGTGTTGGTGACCCATCGGAGAATCGAACTCCGGACACCATGATTAAAAGTCATGCGCTCTGCCAGCTGAGCTAATGGGTCTCGCCGTACAGTTTAATATTATATCACATCGGATTTTTTTTGTCAATAGTTTTTTGCTTTTTTGTTTGCACAAAATATCACGAAATATCACGTCTGTAAACGCAAAAATTTGTTGCGGTTTTTCCAAAAAAATCTTTTGAACCCCCTTGAAAAAATCATCGAAATTTGGTAAAATAGACTGTAATCCTATTTTTTGATTACGAGTAGGCAGGCGGCCGCATAAATCAGGTATCCCCTGCTTATTATACCATCGTAAAATTTATATTTAGGAGATAAACATTCATGGAACAGCACATCAGAAAAGTCGGCACCGTATCCCGAGGCATTCGTTGCCCCATCTTCCGCGAGGGTGACGATCTGGCGGCTATCGTAACCGATACCGTACTCGATGCGGCAGCCTGCGAGGGATTTGAGATCCGCGACAAGGACGTGATCTCCATCACCGAATCGGTTGTTGCCCGCGTTCAGGGCAATTACGCATCGGTTGATGCCATTGCCGAGGACGTCCGCGCCAAGTTGGGCGGCGGTACGGTCGGCGTCATCTTCCCCATTCTCTCCCGTAACCGTTTTGCTATCTGCCTGCGCGGCATCGCAATGGGATGCAAGAAGGTGGTTCTCATGCTGTCTTACCCCTCCGACGAGGTGGGCAATCATCTGATTACTATGGATATGCTGGACAACTCGGGCGCGAATCCCTACTGCGACGTACTCTCCCTTGAGGACTACCGCCGCCTGTTCGGCTATGAGAAGCACGAGTTCACCGGTGTTGACTACGTTGAATACTACGGAAATCTGGTCAAGGAATGCGGTGCTGAGGTGGAGATCATCTTTGCCAACCAGGCCAAGGCCATTCTTCCCTACTGTGACCACGTCATCAACTGCGATATTCACACCCGCGCACGCACGAAGCGCATCCTGCTGGAAAATGGCGCCAAGGTGGTCTGCTCTCTGGACGATATCATGACCGCTCCCGTCAACGGCAGTGGCTACAACGAGAAGTACGGTCTTCTGGGCTCCAACAAATCCACTGAGGACTCGGTCAAGCTCTTCCCCCGCGAGTGCCAGGATCTCGTGCTGGATATTCAGGCTCGTGTCAAAAAGGCCACCGGAAAGCACGTGGAGGTTATGGTATACGGCGACGGCGCCTTCAAGGATCCCCAGGGTAAGATCTGGGAGCTGGCTGATCCTGTTGTGTCCCCCGCCTTCACCGACGGTCTGATCGGAACCCCCAACGAGCTCAAGCTGAAGTATCTCGCCGACAATGATTTCAAAGATCTGTCGGGCGAGGAGCTGAAGGCCGCCATTTCGGCCTCTATCAGAGCCAAGGACGGCTCCAGCCTGGTGGGCAACATGGCCGCTCAGGGTACCACCCCCCGCCAGCTCACCGACCTGATCGGTTCCCTTTGCGACCTGACCTCGGGTTCGGGCGACAAGGGCACCCCCGTTGTTCTCGTACAGGGCTATTTCGATAATTATACCAACTGATTTTCATATAGGGAGGACAAGAAAATGATTGATTACAATTCCAATGTTCGTCCCGCTTCCATGGAGCGCATCACGAGCTTTGAGCTGGCTAACGCTTTCATTGAGGAGCAGGTAGCCGCCGTCCGCGCACAGGTCGGCGACAAAAAGGTTCTGCTGGCTCTTTCCGGCGGTGTGGACTCTTCGGTTGTCGCCGCACTACTCATCAAAGCCATTGGCCGTCAGCTCACCTGTGTTCACGTCAACCATGGTCTCATGCGCAAGGGTGAGTCCGAGCAGGTAATCGAGATCTTCGGCAAGGAGCTGGATTGCAATCTCGTTTACGTTGACGCCACCGACCGTTTCTTGAATCTCTTGGCCGGCGTGTCCGACCCCGAGTCCAAGCGCAAGATCATCGGCAAGGAGTTCATTGAAGTGTTTGCCGATGAGGCCCGCAAGCTGGAGGGCGTTGAGTTCCTGGCACAGGGTACCATTTACCCTGACATTCTGGAGAGCATCAAGCAGGCCGAGGGCAAGAAGGCCGTTAAGTCCCACCACAACGTAGGCGGTCTGCCCGAGGATCTGCAGTTTGCGCTGGTGGAGCCCCTCAAGCTCCTCTTCAAGGATGAGGTTCGCGTAGTCGGCGAGGCGTTGGGCCTTCCCCACGCTATGGTATACCGCCAGCCGTTCCCCGGACCCGGTTTGGGCGTTCGTTGCCTGGGCGCCATCACCCGCGACCGCCTGCACGCGCTCCGCGAGGCAGATGCCATTCTCCGCGAGGAGTTTGACAACTGCGGTCTGGCCGAGAAGGTGTGGCAGTACTTCATCGCCGTTCCCGACGTTAGGAGCGTTGGCGTGAAGGACGATAGCCGCTACGAGGGCTGGCCCGCCATCATCCGCGCCGTCAACACCAAGGACGCGATGACCGCTACCATCGAGGAGATCCCCTACGAGGTGCTTCATAAGATTACTTACCGAATCACCCATGAGGTAGAGGGCATCAACCGCGTATTGCTGGATCTGACGCCGAAGCCTATCGGTACGATTGAGTGGGAGTAAGAAACTTGTTCCCAAACACACCCAAACAGTGTGTCTGAGACAAAACTAAATATTCTCAAATGAATATCGACCACCCTTGTTCGAGGTCAAACTCGACCAAGGGTGGTCTCTTTTTATCGGCACTTTTATGGCACTCATAACTGTGCTAAAGCACCTCTCATGTGTGACTTTGTTATGGGTACTGTCAAGTATTTTTCGCAAATTCGTCTCTGTGAAAAATGAAGTTATGTGCCGAAGCTCGGCAATGGAGCGGCTACGCTCCGCTTATTTGCTCGCGAGCATCTGCTGACGGC
>JAEIGA010001483.1_pt1 | contig 36671 bp, 27 predicted proteins | sample 9270691 | NCBI WGS metagenome assembly JAEIGA01 (sample SAMN17057246, study PRJNA624740) | gut metagenome | biome: biome; isolation source: fecal sample | host: Bos grunniens | place: China: Xizang | collected 2019
GAGGCGCGGAGAAGATGTACAAGTTTTCTGACACGCTGAAAGCGTGACCATACTTGCGCAAAGCGTGCCCCCCTGAACTTAAAGGAGAAAAGTCACCGACAAATAACAGCAGACTGAAGGATATTTTCTTTAAAGAAAATTCTCTTTATCTTACTTCAGTGCAATCTTCATCTTAACAACCCTGCCACCGGCATTTACCACAGAAATCAATTAGAGATGCCAGACAAGAAAAAGAGGGCAACCCATTCATTTTTCTGGGTCACCCTCAACTCTTTTTATACAATTCAGTTACCTGCTATCTGTCCTTGTTAATCATTGCATCGATTACAGCAACAGCAGTAACGTTCACAATATCACGAACAGAGCTTTCAAAATCGATAAAGTGAATAGCCTTGTTCAATCCCATCTGGATGGGGCCGATAACCTCAGTATCGGAACTCATAGCCTGAACAAACTTGTATGATGCATTTGCCGATGTCAGGTTGGGGAAGACAAGAGTATTCACATCTAGACCCTTCAAACGTGTGAAAGGATATTTAGTATCGCGCAACTCCTTATCCATAGCTATGTTAACCTGCATTTCGCCATCGATTGCCCAATCGGGATGTTCGCGCTGCAACTCTTCGATTGCACTATGTACGGCAGCAGCACTGCCACCCTTGTCTGTACCGAAGTTAGAGTACGACACCATAGCCATCACAGGAGTGTGGTTGAAGAAACGAACCGATTTTTCGGCAAGACGTGCAATATTCTTCATTATCTCTTTAGAGGGGTGGCGGTTGATAAGCGTATCGGCCACAAAGTATGTACCCTTCTTTGAATTGAGGATGTGCATTGCCGCAAAAGTGTCAAAACCGGGCTGCAATCCGATAACCTCGCGAGCAACCTTGATGGTATTTGAATATTTTGTATATACTCCGGTGATGAACGCATCAGCATCGCCCACCTCTACCATCATCATACCAAAGTAGTTACGTTCGAACATCTTATCGTTTGCCTCTTCATAGGTATATCCCTCGCGGCAACGTTTGTCGGTAAGGATTCTGGCATATCGTTCGCGACGAGCAGCCTCGCGGTCGTGACGAAGGTTTACAATCTCGATACCCTCGAGACTAAGGTCGAGCTCGGCTGCAAGTTTCTCAATACGCTCCTCGTTACCCAAAAGAATAGGATAACAGATACCCATTGACTTTGCCTCTACGGCAGCCTTGAGCATTGTAGGATGCACACCCTCGGCAAACACCACGCGCTGGGGGTTGGTACGAGCAGTTTCGTGAAGCTGCTGGGTGAGTTTCGACTCACGACCCATAAGTTCAAGAAGATGCTCTTTGTATTTATCCCAATCTGTGATAACCTTACGCGCAACGCCACTCTCTATGGCAGCTTTTGCCACAGCAGTAGAAACCTCTGTCAACAGACGGGGGTCAACAGGCTTCGGAATGAAATAGTCGCGTCCGAAAGAGAGGTTGCTCACATGATAAACCTTGTTGACAATCTCGGGAACAGGCTGTTTGGCAAGTGCAGCAATTGCACGAACAGCAGCAATCTTCATCTCCTCGTTGATAGCCTTTGCAGCTGTATCAAGCGCACCACGGAAGATATAAGGGAAACCAATTACGTTGTTAATCTGGTTGGGATAGTCCGAACGTCCGGTACTCATCAGCACATCGGGACGGCTGGCCATAGCCTCTTCGTAAGTAATCTCGGGAACAGGGTTGGCAAGAGCAAAGACAATGGGGTCTTTTGCCATCGAACGTATCATATCCTGTGAAAGGATGTTACCCTTTGAAAGACCAAGGAAGACATCAGCGCCCACCATAGCCTCTTCCAATGTGTGAATATCGGTACGGGTGGTTGCAAACTCCTGCTTCTCGGGAGTGAGCGAAGGACGGTCAACAGAGATAACTCCACGGCTGTCGAGCATCACCACATTCTCTTTTTTCACGCCGACAGAGATATAAAGACGTGCGCAAGAGATTGCAGCAGCACCTGCACCGTTTACAACAACCTTTACTTTGGAAATATCTTTACCGTTTACTTCAAGAGCATTCAACAATCCGGCAGCCGAAATAATTGCAGTACCATGCTGGTCGTCGTGCATCACAGGAATATCGAGTTCCTCTTTAAGACGGCGCTCGATTTCGAAACATTCGGGAGCCTTGATATCCTCAAGATTTATACCTCCGAAGGTAGGAGAGATTGCCTTTACAGCCTCAACAAATTTTGCAGGGTCCTTTTCGTCGACCTCAATGTCAAATACGTCGATACCTGCATATATCTTGAACAGAAGGCCTTTACCCTCCATCACAGGTTTTCCGCTGAGCGCACCAATGTCACCCAATCCCAGAACTGCAGTACCGTTGGAGATTACTGCTACAAGGTTACCTTTATCCGTATATTTGTACGCGTTCTCTTGGTCTTTCTGAATTTCGAGACAGGGTTCGGCAACACCGGGAGAGTATGCCAAACTCAAATCCATTTGAGTAAAATAGGGTTTTGTAGGAACAACTTCTATCTTACCGGGACGTTTACCGGCATGATATTTAAGAGCCTCTTCTTTTGTAATCTTTGTCATATTTATATCTAACTGAATATTCTACTTTTTTCTAACTTTCACAGGAGCCGCAGGGATACCGGGAAGAACAGGATAGTTCTCAATCTCCTTCAACAAATACTCAACGGCCTTGTTTATCTGATTGTCATTACCCAGATAATCCTCGAAGGGGTTGATGTCGACCTCAATATCGGGATTTACACCCACACCCTCAATAAGCCACTCACCCTCGGGCGAGTAAGAGGTAAAGAAGGGAGTACGCATATCCTGTCCGTCAATGTAGGGACGTGAACCGCTGATACCCACGATTCCACCCCAGGTACGGCAACCCATCAACTTGCCGATTCCAAGTTTGCGGAAAGCATGAGGGAACTGGTCGCCGTCGGACATTGAATACTTGTCGATAAGACAGAGTTTGGGACCATGATGAGCCTGTGCAGGCACCACGCCACCCTTGCGGTTGCGTCCCATTGTTATACGATAAACTTCACGTTGCAAACGTTCGATAATCATGGGCGAAACATTACCGCCACCATTCATACGGTCATCAATCAACAATGCCTTCTTCTCGAGCTGGGGATAGAAATACTTTGTAAAGCAGGTCATTCCCTTTGCGCCCATATCAGGAATGTGAACATAGCCAACCTTTCCGCCCGAAAGCGAATCGACGAGAGCAATGTTACGCATCACCCAATCGTGATAAGCAAGTCCCTGCTCCTCGGCAATAGGCTTCACATAGACACGACGCGCACCCTCGAGCGATGATTTTCCGTTTACATCGAGAGCCACAGTCATGCCCACTTTACCTACAAGTGCCTCATATATATCGCTGAATCGGCTTGCAGGAATACCGTCGATGGCTACAATAAAGTCGCCACGCTTAACATTGACACCGGGAGCGCGCAAAGGAGATTTTGCACCACTCTCCCAATCCTCACCTTCGAAGATGTAGTCAATTCTGTAATTGCCATTCTTGTCCTTGGCAAATTTACCACCGAGCAGACCTACAGCAACAGCCTTAGGCGCGGGAGTCTCACCCGAGGTAATATACGCATGACCCACGCAAGCCTCACCAATCATTTCGCTGATAAGATAGGTAAGGTCGTGACGATGGTTGACGTAAGGCAGCATCACAGCATATCTATCGTGCATAACTTTCCAGTCGGCACCATGCATATTTTCCACATAGAAGCCATCGCGGAACACACGCCACGATTCATTGAAAAGCTGATTCCACTCGGCACGATGATCGATGGTCATAGGCAGATTCTCGGTTGCAAACTTCTTGCCTGCACCGGGATTGTTCATATCCACAATACGGCCACCGCTGAGAAGCGCCTTCTTAGTAGAGGGGAAGTAGCAAACAATGCTGTTCATATCCACATTCTTGCTCTCCATTGTCTTCAGGTCGAGCGACTTGTTCTTGCCATTGTGCGAATAGTAGAGTTTACCGTTGAACATACCATTGAGTCCGTATCCACCCTCCTCTTCGAAGAGAACAACTGCACGGTTCTCAATGCCGTCAAAGTCAACCTTTACACTATTTTCATCTTTCGTTTCCTTATTCTTATCCTTTTTCTTATTGTCAGTATCCTTGGCTTCGGCAGCGTCAGCAACAGGCTTAAACTCATTGGCACACAATTCGTTGGGCAAGGGAGTATCAACTATCAGGGGAAGAGCAAACAGATAGTTGCTTTTAGAGAAACTTGTGTTCCACTCTACCGATGAATAGTTAATATTATATTTGCGTGAAGAGAGGAAGAAGAGAAATTTTCCATCCTCCGACCAACGGGGAGAGTATGCGTCGAACCATTTCAAAGTCACAGGACGGCTCTTTTTCTCCACCATGCTGTAGAGATATATGCACTCCATATTGTTGTCGCCGGAAGTGGTGTATGCCACCCATTTGTTGTCGGGTGAAATACGAACATCGTTAATTGTACCCTCGCTGCTTGCAATGATGCGTGTAAGCGAACCATTCACATCGTAACGGTAAACCTCGCGTTTGTCTGTATTGAAGAGAAGGTATCGACTGTCGTTGCTCCATTTGGGCGACGAAGGATAGCCATCCTTGAAAGAAGTCACAGCCTTTGCCTTCTCGGGAGTTCCAAGATTTTCAGTAGAGAGAAGATAGAGCTGATATTCGCCGCTCTTGTCCGAGAAATATGCAATCCATTTGCCATCGGGCGACCATGCAGCATCACGCTCGTGAGCGCCGGGGGTGTTCGAAAGGTTGTAGACAGCTCCGTTCTGTGCAGGAACCGAGAAAATCTCGCCGCGGGCAACAACAAGAGCGCGTTCACCATCGGGCGACATTGTTGCAGCTCTACCGCCGACAGTGCGGAATTCGGGACGCGAAGCAAGATTAATGTCGCTCAGTGTGATATTCACCTTTTCGCACTTTCCACTTGCGATTGTATATTTGTAGATGTATCCACCATTCTCGAATACGATGTATTTGTCCGAAGCTGAGGGGAACTTAATATCATATTCACTGAAATCAGTCAGTTTAGTTGTCTCTCCGCTCTTTGTATCATACTTGAAGAGGTTCATTGTGTAGTCGCGGTCACTGAGGAAGTAGATGCAATCGCCCACCCACATGGGGAACAAATCCTGACTATTGTTCAGTGTGAGTTTCTTCATTTCAGTAGTTCCCACCTTGTTGAGCCATATCTCATCGGCCTGTCCACCCTGATAATGTTTCCATGTACGGAATTCGCGGAACATACGGTTGAAAGCAAACTGCTTGCCGTCGGGCGAGTAAGAACACCATGAACACTCGGTCATAGGAATCTGCTGAGGATGTCCATCCTTCACATCAACCTTGAAGACAAGTCCGCGAGTGCCACAGAAAGCATACCATTTCGAACGGTAGATAACCTCTTTGCCGTCAGGAGTCCATCCGAGAACAATATTGTTGGGTCCCATACGGTCGCCCACATTGTCACGACCAACCTTGGCTGTATATGTAATACGTTTGGGTTCACCACCGGTAACAGGCATGGTATATACCTCGGTGTTACCGTCATATTGTCCGGTGAAAGCAATAGTCTTTCCATCGGGAGAAATTCTGGCAAACATATCAAAACTGTCGCCGTATGTAAGTTTCTTCGCCTCGCCACCTGTTACAGGAACCGAATAGAGGTCACCTGCATAGCTGAAGACGATAGTTTCGCCACCAACACCCGGAAAGCGCAACAGACGAGCCTCGTCTGCAGCAACTGCCACAAAGGACATTATGGCCACAATCGCCGATAATAACAATCTCTTCATAATAATAGTTTATCTTTATTCGTTATTAACATTTTTCTCTTCAACCCCTATTCCAAAAAGGGCAAAATCGTATTTCACAGGGTCATCGGGCGACAGGATGCATAACTGTTCAGTCAACAGTTCCACGCTGCGACGGTCATTCTGTTTTCTATCCAACAGCCCCAATTGACGGCTTATTCGCGACACATGCACATCCAAAGGAATCATCAACGAAGCAGGTGAGATTTTTTTCCATATTCCCAAATCAACGATTCCATCCTGTCGACAGAGCCAGCGCAACATCATGTGCAAACGCTTACAGGCCGAAGCCGGACGCCCTTTCACTGCATCAGGCGAAGATATATGACGTGTAACATCGCCATTATTGGCCTGGGCAAGCAGTGTACGGAAGCGGGCTATTCCTTCCCACACATCACCGCATGCAAAAACTGTTTCCAATGTATCGTACCCAGAATAAATATGCCTCAATCCACGACAGATATATGCAAGGTCGCGCATAAAGAATGTACGGTGTATGTTCACATTCCCGTCAGCTCTTTCCCATTCGCCACGCATGACATATTCGTAGGGAGAATCACACATTATGTGGTGAAACATCCTGTTACCCGAATTTATTATCATACGTCTGTTGCCCCAGGCTATCACCGAAGCAAGCAGCGCAACAATTTCCACGTCACGTCTGTTGCTGAATGCGTGAGGAAACTGTACCGGGTCGTTGTCTATAAACTCCTTGCAATTATATTTTTCAGCCTTCTCGTTGAGAAAAGCAGCAAGAGCATCTGTCACCTTCTGTCGTTTTTCGTTCTACAATTTGTTCACTCGCGCCACTCTGCCTCCATTGAAGAAATTAAGTATGTTGGTTGCGGCAAACTCGGCCATTTCGCGGCGCACCTCGACAGTCTGCGTGCCCACATGAGGCACAAGCACAGTGTTTGGAAGAGCAAGCAACTCGTCACACACCCTGTCGCCGGTTTCAAACACGTCGAGTCCGGCACCTTTTATAACACCGTTACGCAAAGCCTCTATAAGTGCTTTCTCGTCCACCAGCGGACCGCGGGCAGTGTTTATCAGGAAAGCATCGGGCTTCATCTCGGACAATCTCTTTGCATCGATTATATGGTAAGTTTCGCTTGTCAGCGGTGCATTCAACGAAAGAACATCAGAGGTTGCCACAAGCTCGTCAAGCGACATATACTTTGCGTTATACAGTTTTTCGTCGATGGCGCTGAGACGGTTGCGATTGTAATAGGCAATATTCATTCCGCAGGCAAGGGCGCGGCGCGCAAGAGCCTTTCCTATGCGTCCCATACCCAATATACCCAACTGCTTACCCGAGAGTGAAGTACCAAGGTTATTCATTATACCCCACTCCAGCTTTTTCTCGCGCAGCTGTCTGTCGCAATCGACGATGCGACGCATCAGCGAAAGCATCAGTCCCATTGCGATGTCTGCTGTAGGGTCGGTAACAGGGTCGGGAGTGTTTGCCACCGTCACTCCGCAACGTGTAGCATACACCACGTCTATATTGTCGTATCCGACAGCATAATTTGAAACAATCTTCAGTCTTTTGGCTGCATCGAGCAGTTGCTTGTCAATGGGGAAGTTCCACATGGATAGTATCGCATCGAACGAGTCGACAACAGGCAGAACATCCTCGTATTTAAAAGTCTCAATACCCTCGGCAGGCATTATTATTTCAAAATCCTTCAACACCTCGTGATACACCTCACGATAGATATTGTATGTTATAAGAACTCTGGGTTTCATCATTGAATTCTTGTTTCTTTTAATCACACAAAGACAACAAGCCGTAAAATTGGATTGTTGTCTTTGTTTCTATTTTTGTGGAATACCGAAGTAAGCTATTTCTAATTAATATAGTATAGAACCTGCCTGTAGCTTTTCACCTGCCTCGCGCAATGCCTCGCGCACCTCCTCGCTTGCAGGAACCAAAGGCAGACGAAGAACATTCTTTATATAACCCATATTGCTTAATTGAGCCTTTGCTCCACCGGGGTTGCCATCGGCAAACAACAGTTTGTATACCTCAGAGTAATTTTCGTTAAGCACTCTTGCATCGTCGTATCTACCCTCCTGCATCAAGCGTATAAAGGCTACAAACTCTTTGGGATAGACATTTCCGAACACTGAAATAACACCTACGCCACCGGCCTTCATTATTTCGTATGTGAGAGCATCGTCACCTGAAAGCACATCCAATGTATCGGGTTTTATTGCAAGCAAACGCTTAATCTGATCCAGATTTCCCGAAGCTGCCTTGAAACCAATGATATTCTTACACTCAAGCGCCAGTCGGGCAGTAGTTTCGGGGTGCATGTTCACACCTGTACGTCCGGGAACATTATACAAATAGATAGGTAATGTTGTAGAATCGGCTATCGCCTTGAAGTGACGATACATTCCCTCCTGATTAGGCTTATTGTAATAAGGGACCACACAAAGAATACCATCTACGCCTGTGAAGTCCTCTGTCTGCAATTCATTGATGACTGCCTGAGTATTATTACCGCCGCAACCGAGCATAATACCCATGCGACCGTCAACCTGCTCTATTATACGCTTTCGAATGGTACGTTTCTCCTCCATTGTCAATGTAGGTGTCTCACCTGTTGTACCCTGCACGCACAGAAAATCGGTTCCGCTGTTCAGATGCAAATCCACCAATCTCTCAAGTGCCGCATAATCAACCTCGTTAGTCTCGGTAAAAGGTGTTATAATAGCCACACCCATACCCCTCATTCTTTTTTGCGTCATAAAATTATATTGTTTTAAAAATCGGATGCAAATTTACATCAATAATTTCATTTAAAGAAATTAGAGGCAATTTAAATTTATTTCAAGAACCAACAGAACCGAATCAGGGCATTATTTTACGGTTACGACAGGAATATCGCTCCACTGAGTGGTATAATGCGGCGACTGTCTCTCGCTCGAACTCTTTATTTTTCCACTACCCTGCACTGCAAACTTCAGGGTTCCGCTGCCAAAAGCGCTGTTCACAGCATCGACCACAGAGGTCAGTCTATGTTCACGTTCCTTGGCCTCAACATCCTCGAACAGGGAGTGCATGACGTGAGAGGCAGGCATAATGCGTGTAGCCACAACTCCCGCCTTCTTGTAACCAAACCCACGTTTGAACAGTTCACGGGCAGCAGCCACCGAACGGGCTACAATCTCACGATGGTCGTCCGTAGGCACCATCAGCTGAATCAGATGATTGGCATGCGTTTGCGGTGCAGAATCCTTAAAGCGGTTAGTGTAGGCAAAGACACTTATCTCGCAAACAACGGAATGCTGTCTACGCAGTTTTTCAGCCATCGACGATGCAAAATTGGCAATCTGTTCACATAGTTCCCCTACATCAAAAATCTCTTCAGAGAAACTGCGCGACACACATATCGACTGCTTCGCCTCGAAGCCATCCTCGAACTCGACACAGGGAACAGACTGCAACTCTTTCCACACGCGAACGCCACAAACACCCATCATTCCCCGGACCATGCTCTCCGGCAGCCTCACAAAGTCGAACGCGCTGCGCACGCCGCATGAATACAATTTTGCAGTTGAACGGCGCCCAATGCCCCATACATCCTCGATAGGAAACTTTTTCAGCACCTTTTCAATATCCTGCTGACGGTGCATATAACAGCCTCCGTTCAGTTTCGGATACTGCTTGCAAAGCTTCGATGCAATCTTGGCAAGAGTCTTTGTTGGTGCAACACCCACCGATACAGGAATGGCAGTGAGCCTCAGACACCTGCTTGAGACCTCCTTTGCAAACTTGTCGAAATCGACATTCTGCATTCCACGCAGGTCGAGAAACGCCTCGTCTATCGAATAGACCTCGATAGAGGACGAAAACTCCTCCAATACCCATCTTACACGTTGCGACATATCACCATAGAGAGCCATATTGCCCGAAAAGACTGCAACATTGTGCATCTCCACCAAATGACGTATCTTGAAAAAAGGGTCGCCCATCCTGATGCCCAACGCCTTTGCCTCGTTGCTTCTGGCAATGGCACAGCCATCATTGCTCGAAAGAACAATGACCGGACGCCCTTGCAGGTCGGGGCGGAACACCCTTTCGCAAGAGACAAAAAAATTATTGCAGTCGGCAAGGGCAAACATCGTTACATCTTCTTAATCACATAGGTAACAACGCCCCAAATCATAAAATTATTTTCGGCTGTAACCTCTATCGGTTTATAAGCAACATTCTGTTCATTGGCAGGCATCAACCGAACGCCACCCTCGGAAATCTCTACACGCTTCACCGTATATTCGCCATCGATGTAGCACACAGCCTTACAATTATTGTAGGGATCAATAGCCCTGTCTACAATAATTATATCACCTTCGTCCATAGCAGCATCCACCATCGACACGCCATTTACACGAAAAAAGAAGGTAGAGGCCTTATGTTTCACCAACAACTTTACAATATCCAGCTTTTCGCGCACATCGTCGGCAGGAGATGGGAACCCGGCCTTAACATCACCTACAAAAACTCCTTCAGAGGAAGATTCAGAATCTATACTATGTGGAACAAATTTATTCATATTGAGTACAAGTGAGTACAAAGGTATAAACAAACGAGCAAAAAACCACAAAAGAAGTTGTCAACATAGACATAAATTCATTAGTTTTGTAAACATAATACAAATAAGACAACCACAGTATGAAAAGAGAGATTACAGCAATCATAATAGCCCTCTTGTGCTACGGCAGCATACAAGCAAAAATCACCCATCTGCTGCCCACACCTAAAATGGTAACCCCGGGCAACGGGTACTTCTCGTTGGGAAAGAAAATAAAGATAAGCGATGCAAGCAACAACGCCCTGCTGCGCACATTCGCCGAGGAGAACGGCGGCACCACCCAATCGGCAAACGCACCGGAAATAACGACAGAGATTGTGCCGGCCATTGCAGAAGCATACGACTATCCCCTGCACGGCTACCCCAACGAAGCCTATTACCTGAAAATTGAACCGCAAAAAATAACAATAAAGGCCATCACTTCCACGGGAATTACACGCGCCGCACAAACCTTGACACAACTTGCCGAAGGCTACGACACTGCCCCTGCGCTCGAATGTGTCGAAATCAGCGACTGGCCATCGTTCAAACTACGCGGATTCATGCACGACGTAGGACGCAGTTTCATTCCCATCGAGGAGATAAAGAAGGAGATAGAGTTGCTCTCACGTTTCAAAATAAACACCTTTCATTTTCACCTGACCGAAAACCAGGCATGGCGTTTCGAGGTAAAAAAATACCCACAGCTGACAGCAGACAGTTCAATGACGCGCTTCGCCGGCAAATACTACACCCAGCAGCAGTGTCGCGAACTTGAACAGTTTGCAGCCGAACGCGGAGTGACAATAATCCCCGAAATAGACATGCCCGGACACAGCCGCTCGTTCAAGCGTGCCATGGGACACTCCATGCAAAGCGACGCAGGCGTTGCCGAACTGCAGGAAATACTCGAAGAGGTGGCAGCAACATTCCCCCTGGCCCCCTACATACACATAGGTGCCGACGAAGAGAGCATCACCTACCCCGGATTCCTCAAGACAATGACCGACAAAGTACATTCGATGGGCAAGAAAGTGATTGTCTGGAACCCAATCCGAGGAGTGAGAATAACAGCAGATGCAGGTTTCGAAATGACACAGATGTGGTCGACAGCAGGACGCAAAATCCCCGGCATTGCCAACATCGACTGCCGCTACAACTATGTAAACCACTTCGACATCTACGCCGACGTAGCAGGAATCTACAAAAGCAACATCTACTACAGCCAACAGGGAACAAGCGAAATAGCCGGCACAATAACCGCTATCTGGAACGACCGCAAGCTGCCCGACGCCAATGCCATAATTGCACAGAACAACCTTTATGCCAACACCATTGCCTCGGCCGAGCGAGCATGGAAAGGCGGCGGTCGTCAATACATAGAACAGGGAGGCACAACACTGCGATGCCACGAAGAGGAGTACCGCGAATTTGCCGACTGGGAGCGTCGCTTCCTTTTCCACAAAGCGCACTCGCTGAAGAACGAACCGATACCCTACGTCAGACAATGCAACATACACTGGTGCATCAGCGCGCCATTCCCCAACGACGGCAACCCCGACAAGATACTTCCCCCCGAAACAGCAGGCACTAAAGAGAGCTACACCTACGAAGGCAAGGAGTATCCCACCGGCCATGCAACAGGTGCCGGAATATACCTGCGCCACACATGGGGAGGAATAATACCCACCCATTTTGCAAACCCGCAAACAGGCACAACTGCATACGCCTGGACATACATCTACTCACCCACCGAGCAGCAGGCAGGCGCACAGATAGAGTTCCAGAACTACGGACGTTCCGAACGCGACCTTGCCCCTGAACCCAGCAAATGGGACCGCCGTGGTTCGCGCATCTGGTTCAACGGCACAGAGATACAACCACCCCATTGGGACAACAGCGGCAAGAACATCGACAACGAGGAACTGCTGCTGAACGAAAACTTCACAGCCCGTCCACCAATACAGCTAAAACTGAAAAAAGGGTGGAACAAAGTATTCATCAAGCTGCCCAACAACCCCGACGGAGGCATACGTCTGAACAAATGGATGTTCACATTTGCACTAACCGACCCCAAAGGAGTCAATGCACTCGACAACATCATCTACTCACCCACAATTAACAACGAATGAGATACGCACTACTGTTTCTGACACTCTTTGCCACCCGGCTATGCGGTCAGGAGATATGCTACACCCCGACAGACAGCGCAAAAATCTGCAACATGCTTGCACAGCTTGAAAAAAGCAGAAACAAAAAGTCGGCACAGCTGCTGGTTGATGCTGGCACTATGCTGCTGGGAACACCATACGTTGCCGGCACATTGGACAGAGAAAAAGAAGAAAAACTCACCATAAACATCAGTGAAGTAGACTGCACCACATTTGTCGAACAGTCGCTGGCACTGGCAATGACCGTAACACAGGGCAAGAAGGACTTCCGCACATTCTGCAACAACCTGCGCACCCTGCGCTACCGAAGCGGCAGTGTCAGAAGCTACTACGACCGTCTGCACTACTTCAGCCAATGGGTAAAAGAGGGGGAGAAAAACGGGATACTTAAAGAACAGAGCGGAAAAGCGTTCAGCTCATGCCAAAACCTAAGCCTCTGTTTCATGAGCAAAAACCCCGACAAATACATGCAGTTGAAAGAGGACAGCACCCTCACTGCAAACATTGCCACACACGAAATACCCTTTCGCAACATCACAATCCCCTATCTGCCAAAAGAGAAACTGAACAACGGCCCCAAGCAACTGCCCATACGCAACGGCGACATAATAGCCTTGGTTACAACCATCAAAGGGCTGGACGTAACACACATGGGCATTGCCTACTGGAAAAAAGGGAAACTGCATCTGATGCACGCATCCTACAAGGAGAAGAAAGTGATAATAGACACACAGTCACTTCACGACTACCTTGCCCCGCGTAAGTCAGCCCCCGGCATCAGGGTGGTAAGGGTAAAATAACCGACGGAAGTTAAATATTCAGCGAAAAAGCAAACAATATAAAACAAAAAAGCATTATTAATAAAAATTCAAGACAATTTAACATTTAATTGAAATATATTCACTACTTTAGCCGAGCTTAACATTGGTCACACACCAGAACAGCAAATACACATTTACCATTTAAACATATATATTATGAACACACGCATAGAACACGACTCACTTGGAGAGATGCACGTTCCCGCCGAAGCATACTACGGCGTACAGACATTGAGAGCCATTGAAAATTTCAATGAGATAAGCGGAATAACCATCAGCGACCACCCCTACTACGTGAAAGCGTTGGCAATGGTAAAATGGGCAGCAGCCCACGCAAACATGTCGCTCGGCATTCTCGACGAGAATATAGGAAAAGCCATCAAAGCCGCATGCGAAGAGATTATAGGCGGAGCATTGGTCGACCAGTTCCCGGTAGACCTCATTCAGGGAGGTGCAGGAACATCCACCAACATGAACATAAACGAAGTGGTAGCCAACCGCGCGCTGGAACTGATGGGACATCAAAAAGGTGAATATAAATACTGTCATCCCAACGACCATGTAAACCTGTCGCAGTCGACCAACGACGCCTACCCCACATCCTTCAAACTCTGTTTCATATTCCACAACGAAGACCTTGTTGCAGAACTCAAGAAGCTTGTAGCATCGTTCCGCGCCAAAGGCAAGGAGTTCGACGGTATCCTGAAGATGGGACGCACACAGTTGCAGGATGCAGTTCCCATGACACTGGGGCAGGAGTTCGAAGCATTCGCCTCGACACTTGAAGAGGAGATTGACCGTCTGAACGAAATGGCACGTCTTTTCCTCGAAGTAAACATGGGTGCCACAGCCATCGGTACAGGTATAAACACCGAACCCGGATATTCCGATGCCTGCGTAACAGCATTGAGAATAATATCAGGCAAGGAATTCACACTTGCAAGCAACCTTGTAGAGGCAACACCCGATGCCGGTTCATCAGTAATGTACTCATCAGCACTCAAGCGTCTGGCAGTGAAACTGTCGAAAGTATGCAACGACCTGCGTCTGTTGTCAAGCGGTCCCCGTTGCGGCCTGAACGAGATAAACCTTCCTCCGATGCAGCCCGGTTCAAGCATCATGCCCGGCAAGGTAAACCCAGTGATACCCGAGGTTGTCAACCAAATATGTTTCCGCGTCATTGGCAACGACCTGACTGTAACATTCGCAGCAGAAGCCGGACAATTGCAGTTGAACGTAATGGAGCCTGTAATAGTCCACGCAATGATATCTTCTGTACGCATGCTGCTCAAAGGCATGGCACGTCTGAGAACACTCTGCATCGACGGAATCACAGCCAACGAAGGCCACTGCCGCGAACTTGTCATGGGCAGCATAGGCATTGTAACAGCCCTGAACCCCACACTGGGTTACGAAAATTCGGCACGCATAGCCAAACGCGCACTCAAGGAGAACCGCAGCGTCTACGACCTTGTACTCGAAGAGGGACTGCTTACAAAAGAGGAACTTGACGAACTGCTGAAACCCGAACTGATGATTATGCCACATAAATTCTACACTAAGTAGGACAATACCTCATAAAAACGAATAAAGGCTGTGCGTCGCACAGCCTTTATTCGTTTTATATTGCCAAAGGATAACTCTGCTACATTCCGTACGAGAGTTTATCAATCTCCTCGAATACAAAGCTGCAAATGCCCAGCAACAGAATACCTGCAAGGCAGACGATGAAACTTATACGAGAATATTTGCTGCTATTGAAAGGCTTGATGGGGTTATCGTTGGGAGTAATATACATAGCCTTGACGATGAGCAGATAATAGTAAAGCGAAATAACCGTATTTATCAGTGCAATAAACACAAGCACCCAGAAGCCCGCCTTGAACGCACTCATAAAGACAAAGAACTTACTGAAGAAACCGGCAAAAGGAGGTATTCCCGCAAGCGAGAATAGGGCAAGTGTCATCAGCAGCGTCAGTTTGGGATTGGTTTTGTAAAGAGCATTGCAATCGTCACGCGACACACTTGAACGTGTATGGTGCTCAAGAGTCTCAATGATGCCGAACACTGCAAGATTGGCGAATATGTATACAAGTACATAGAATACCAATGCACTCATTCCATCCGCCGCACCGCCAATGACAGCAAGCATTATGTATCCGGCCTGCGAGATACTGCTGTATGCCATAAAACGTTTGAGGTCGGTCTGTCGTATTGCAAAGAGGTTGGCAATGGTTATACTTGCCACCGTCAGGATGTACAACATTATCTGCCAATGCTCAACCATAGGCGCAAAGACTTTTATAAGAATTGTCATAAGAGCAAACGATGCAGCACCTTTGGAAATCACCGACAGATAGGATGATACCACTGTAGGCGCACCTTGATAGGTATCGGCTGTCCACAGGTGGAAAGGCACAAGCGATATTTTGAAACCCATTCCGGCAAAGAAGAGCACAAGTGCAAAAATCTGCAACGGACTGCCATTGACACCGGCAGCCATATCCTCGAAATAGAGGGTACCGGTAGTTCCGTAGAGGAAAGAGATACCATACACCATCACAGTCGAAGAGAACATCGAACTGAGGATATATTTAACACCTGCCTCGGCAGAATGGTGGCGATATTTGTCAAAGGCCACAAGGCAGGCAAGAGGCAGCGACGCAAGCTCCAGTCCAATGAAGAAGAGCAGGAAATGCTGCGCACTGATCATTATATACATACCGAAAAGGGTACTCAGCAACAGCGTGTAGAACTCGCCCTGCTTGTGTGTCGTATGTGCGCTGCGCAGCCACTTGTTGGCCTGCATCACAAGCAGCAAAGTACCACCGGTGAGAATAGTCTTTACAATTCCAATCATGGGATTAGTCAGATACATTCCACTGAAGAGAGTAGCCTCGCGATAACTCTCGCCAAGGCACACAGCACAATGCAGCATCAACAGGATACAGGTGATGGGGTGAAAATAGTGTCTCCATTTACCGCGCGCCACAAGGTCGTACACAAAAACCACGACAAAGAGAGCCAATAGGCTAATCTCGGGGCGCATCTCAAGAAATTGTATATAGTTCATAGTTCTATTTCGTGTTTATGGATGTAATATAGTGAATATATTTGCCACTCCGCCATCTATAAGGCTGCTTACCCACATGGGAGCAATACCTAATCCGGCGACACAAGCGATAAGGCAGATTACCGTGAAACGTTCGTCCCATGTTGCATCAGTCAATGCAAGATGATGTTCGTCCTTGACCTTGCCATAAAGTATCTTGCCGACAACTCTCAGAATGTAGACAGCAGTTATTACAATACTTGTGCAGGCAATGATAGTTACCGTACGGTGGAACATGTCGGGCTGTTCGAACGAACCGACAAATATTGTCATTTCAGCAATAAATCCACTGAAGCCCGGAAGACCAAGATTGGCTAGTCCGGCAATTATGTAACCCACAGAGAGGAAAGGCATAATCTTCATCAATCCGCTAAGTTCGCGTATGTCACGTGTGTGTGTACGACCATAAATCATACCAATGAGAGCAAAGAAGAGAGCAGTCATCAATCCATGCGACAACATCTGCAATATTGCTCCCGTACACGAAGTGCGTGTCATCATCAACAGAGCAAAAAGCACAAGTCCGCAGTGCGACACAGAAGAGTAGGCATTAATGTACTTGAGGTCGGTCTGGCTGATGGCACTGAGTGCACCATAGACAACGCTGATGGTTGTAAGCACAATGAATATCCATGCAAGATCCTCGGCAGCCTGAGGCAGCAGATACATTGCTATTCTAAAACAGCCGTATCCACCAAGCTTCATCAGCACACCGGCATGAAGCATCGACACGGAAGTGGGAGCGCTGGCATGACCGTCGGGGCTCCAGGTGTGGAAGGGGAAGAGCGCACCCAGCACACCGAATCCAAGGAATGTGACAGGGAAGAATATGTACTGCACATTCACAGGAATATTTGCAAGTCCGGCTATTTCGAGGATATTCATGGTGGTGGCACCACTACCGAAATATATTCCAAGTATTCCAAGCAGCAGGAATGCCGAACCGCCCATGAGCATCAGTGTCAGTTTCATTGCTGAATACTCCTTGCGGCCACTACCCCACACACCAATAAGCAGATACATGGGAATAAGCGCAGTCTCGTAGAACATGAACATGGCAAACATATCCATGGAGATGAAAAAGCCGAAGACACCCAGCGACAACAACACGAACCAAAGGAAGAACTCCTTGGTGAGCGGTTGCATGCGCCACGATGCAAATGTACCGGTAAAGACAATAATCGCCGAAAGCAGTATCATGGCAACAGAAATTCCGTCAACACCTATCGAGTAACAGATATTCAACGGTGCGTACCATGTCCACGAATCGGTATAGAGGAAGGGAGCATCGGCTCCTGCACCACGCTGCGCTATAAAATCTATTGTCAGATAGACAGAGAGAGCAAGCAGAAGAGTGGAACCTACCACCATCACACTGCGTATCTGACGCAGATTACGGCTCGCCCACAATGCCAGCAGCATTACAAGGGGTATTACTATAAAGAGATTAAGTATATTCATAGTCTTAAATATTCTTACCGGGGGTTATACAAGGAATATCAAAATAAGCGCAAGCAACATCACTCCGTGAAGGAACCAGATGCAGTAGGACTGTATATTTCCGCTCTGCAAGCGTCTGATGCGGTACGAGAATGCCTGCGAAGCTGTTGCCAGCAAATCCATGAATCCATCAATCACATGTTTGTCGAACCATGCAATAGGACGGCTGATACCACGGAATATTATACGTTTGGTGATAAATATCCACAACTCGTCCATATAAAAACGGTGGTATGCCGCAACAATGAACTTCTTGCTCTGCACCTTGACGGTAAGCACCACTTTGCTGCCACCCTTGCGGTACATGAAAGCCGCCACCAAAATTCCGGCCACAGCCAGCAACACGCTCGAAATTGCAACCGCAGGGTTAAGATGGATAGCATAAGCATGTCCGTTGCTGCTGACAAATTCGCCAAAAGGAATAAAACCTGCCACACAACTGACAGCAGCCAGTATTATGAGCGGCAGAGTCATTGCAAGCGGAGCCTCATGCGGAGCATGCGGTTTTTCAGAAATCTGTCCCTTGTTGAAGAGAGCGAGCTGACCTTCGTAGTAGCTTTTGCCCCAGAAGATAAGATAGTAGAGGCGGAACATATAAAATGCAGTCAGAGCCGCAACGCCACTCATAAAGACACCCATCATCAGAGAATAGTCGTAGCAGGCAGCAAGAATCTCATCCTTGCTGAAGAATCCGCTGAAAGGCGGGATTCCGGCAATTGCCAGACAGGCAATAAGGAATGTTATGTGGGTAACAGGCATATATTTTCTCAACCCACCCATGAAAGCACGTTCGTTGCTGTGTACTGCATGTATGATGGAACCTGCACCCAGGAAGAGAAGTCCCTTGAACATTGCATGTGTGAACAGATGGAACATAGAGGCCATATATCCCAATCCGCCGGCATGAGGGTCGGCAGATGTACAAACACCAAGAGCCACCATCATGAAGGCTATCTGCGAGATTGTCGAAAAGGCAAGAACCCTTTTAATATCGGTCTGCGCACAGGCTACTACAGCCGCATAGAGTGCGGTAAAAGCACCTATATATGCAACGGTGTGCAGCACCTCGGGAGCAAATTCTATAAAGATGGGGAACATACGCGCCACCAGATATACACCTGCCACCACCATGGTTGCAGCATGTATCAGCGCCGACACGGGCGTGGGGCCCTCCATTGCATCGGGCAACCATATGTGCAGAGGGAACATTGCACTTTTACCGGCACCACCGACAAACATCAGAGCCAGCGCCACAGGTATTACGATTCCTGCCGAAGCAAGCAGCCTTACATCGGGAGTAAACGAGAATGTGCCTGCGTAGAAGCCGTAGAACAATATTCCGACAAGGAAGAATAGGTCGGCGAAACGTGTGACGATGAAAGCCTTTTTCGATGCAGCGATAGCCGCCTTCTGAGTGTAATAGAATCCAATGAGCAGATACGAAGATACACCCACAAGTTCCCAGAACACATACATCTGGAAGATGTTGGTTGCAACAACCAGTCCCAACATCGAGAATGTAAAGAGCGACAGGAATGCATAGTAACGTTGGAATCCCTTCTCACCCTTCATGTATCCGAACGAATATATGTGTACCATCAGACTGACGGTGCTTATTACAATAAGCATCATCACCGAGATCGGGTCGAGCATTATGCCCATGTCTATATGCAGATTCTGCGTAAAGGGCAGCCAAGTGAAATTATATGGAGTCAGTGTGGGATAAAGCCCGTCGGCTCCACGTCCGGCACCAAAATATAGCGCAGCAGTGACATACGACAATATTGTCACCGTCGAGAGCGACGCTGTACCTATCAATCCCGCCACCTTGTGCGGAAGTTTCATTCCTGCCAGTGCCAATATAAGGAAACTGAGCAGCGGCAATGCCAATATAAATATCGTGAATTCCATCGTCTATCAGAATTTAAGTTTCTTGAGGCTTTTAAGTCTTATCGTACCCATATTACGATAAACATTGAGTATTATGGCAATGGCAACAGCCGTTTCTGCGGCAGCAATACCAATGGCAAACATCGTAAAGAAAAAGCCCTCGAGATGTTCGGGGTAATAGTACGCGTTGAACACTGCGAAATTTATATCCACAGCGTTAAGCACAAGTTCTGTACTGATAAGCACCGCAAGCAGGTTACGGCGTGTCAGAAAGCCAAAGACGCCTATGAAGAACATCAATGCCGAAAGTACAAGGTAATATTCTGCAGGTATCATACTATTTTATCTTTTACGGGCAATTAACAAAGCTCCCACCATGCAGGCGAGCAGCAGCACGCTGACAGCCTCGAACGGAAGGACATAATTATATTTATCGGCACCCATCATGGTGTTTCCTATCAGGTTCATAGGCACTACGGACGCAAGAGGCTTTACCTCGGGGAACTGATGAGTGAAAATGAGGTAGACACTCAGTATAAGTCCGGTTATTGCTGCCGTGAATCCCATAATATAACGGAGGATAGAGGTGTGTGTAAAGTCCCTTGCACCCTTACCGATGAGCAGTGCGGCAAAGACAAACAACACGATGATACCACCGGCATACACCGTCACCTGAACAGCACCCAGGAATGTGTAGTGCAGCAAGAAGTAAAGACCGGCCGTTCCGAAAAGCACGAACAGCAGATAGACTGTTGCACGCATGATATTTCGCGTAGTCACGGCAAGCATTGCAGCAACAGTCATCAGCAATGCCAGTCCCATAAATATGACTGTATGTGTATTCAGTTCCATACTCTAATCTTTATTAAGTTTCTGAACGAGCTTACGGCGGTCATAAACTGCATTTTCAAAATCGTTGCTAAACTCTATCGCCCCTTTCGGACAAGCATTGACGCACAATTGGCAGAACATGCAGCAGCCAAGGTCATACTCGTAGAGTTTGAGCATTTTTTTGCTCTTGCCCGTCTCTTCGTCGGTGACGTTCTTTGTCACAATACGGATGCTGCCGTTGGGACAGGCCGATGCACATAGTCCGCAAGCAATGCATTTGTTGTTGCCGGCCTCGTCGTGAGGCATCACAAGACGCGCACGATGGCGCTCCGATATTTTCAGTGTCTTTCTGTTCTCGGGATACTGCTCGGTCACCTTACGGGTGAAGAACTCCTTCAGTGTCACCTTCATTCCTGTCAGCAGCGACTTCAGCGACCACAGGATACGTCCGATATATGTTATTTTCTCTTTATTCATCACATTACCGCTTTAAAGTGTCCATCCCATTACCACACACAAGGTCATAATCAAGAGGTTGACAAGGCCAATGGGTACAAGATATTTCCATTCGAGAGTTATCACCTGGTCTACACGCAGACGCGGGAAAGTCCATCTGACCCACATGAGCAACCATATTACAAAGAATGTCTTAGCCAAGAACCATACAACACCGGGAATATAATCCATTACGGCATTGAAGCCCTCGAGTCCGGGAATGTGCAACGGCATCCATCCGCCAAGGAATATTGTCGATGCAATTCCCGAAACAATGAAGAGGTTCATAAATTCCGCCACATAGAAGAATCCGAATCCCATACCCGAATACTCCGTGTGATAACCGGCTGTGAGTTCCGACTCGGCCTCGGGAAGGTCGAAGGGACCACGATTGGTCTCGGCATTTCCGGCAATAAGGTATATCACAAAGGCAATAAATGCAGGAATATGTCCCTGGAAGATGAACCACGCATGCGACTGTCGGGCAACAATCTCGCTAAGCTGCAATGTGCCGCTGAGAGCCACAAGTGTCAGCATGCTGAGGCCTATTGACAATTCGTAGCTTACCATCTGCGCACCACTTCGCATGGCACCAATCATTGAGAACTTGTTATTACTGCTCCATCCGGCAAGCATTATACCCAGCACACCGAACGACGAAGTTGCCATAAGGAAGAAGAGACCCACGTTAAAGTCAAGCACCTCCAGTCCCTGTGCAAATGGCAAGCAACTGAACGTCAGCACCGAACTCAGCACCACCAGATAGGGGGCAAGGTTGTAGAGCATATTATCCGTACGCTTCAGGTCGATAATCTCCTTAATTATCATTTTAAAGACATCTGAAAAGACCTGCAATGTACCCCAGAATCCCACACGCATCGGGCCCAGGCGACACTGGAAGGCTGCACACACTTTACGCTCCATGAATATCATTACGATGGCAAGCATTATGTATGCCACAAGCACACACAATGCTACAAGCACACATTCTATGAAGATGGCCAACCCCGAAGGCATCAGCGAACGGAGGAATTGGTCTATGGCTGTTGTTATTATGCTAAAATCGTACATATCTTGAAATTATCTGTCAATGTCGGGAATTACATAGTCGAGGGTTGCGCCTATTGCCATCAGGTCGGCAATCTTGCATCCTTTGAGCAGAGTGTTCATAGATGCAATCAGTGGCAATCCCATGGGACGGAATTTTATGCGGTAAGGCGATTTTTCGCCACGGCTCTCGATGAAGACACCAAATTCGCCGCGCGAGCCTTCGACAGCAGCATGGTAGCTACCCTCGGGTATGCGTATCACAGGCTTGGTCTTTACCTTGTAGTCGCCCTCGGGAATATTGTCTATGAGCTGTTCTATTATGCGCACAGACTCAACAATCTCGTCGATGCGCACAAGGAATCTGTCGAAGCAGTCGCCATTCCTGTATATAATCTCTTTGAAGTCAACCTTGTCGTACAGAGCATAAGGGTGACGTTTACGCACGTCGCAAGCCCACCCCGAGGCACGTCCTGTGCCACCGGTGCAACCATACGAAATAGCCTCTTCGCGGCTGAGTATGCCCACTCCCACCATTCTTTTGCGGGTGATGATATTGTTGGTGAATACGTCGTTGTACTCTTGCAGTTTGCCGAGTATATATTTGCAAAACTCCTTCACCTTCGACGCAAAGCCGGGGGTAATATCAGCCTGCACACCGCCAATCACATTGTAGTTCTGTATCAGTCGGCCACCGGTAACCTCTTCGAGTATATCCAGCAGTTTTTCTCTGTCGCGGAAACCATAGATGAATGCAGTCAACGCACCAAGGTCCATTGCCGCACATGAAATAAAGAGCAGGTGCGAGTCGATACGCTGCAACTCATCCATTATGGTGCGTATATACTGTGTACGGTCGGTAACCTCAATGCCCATTGCCTTTTCCACACACATGCAGAGTGCATGACGATTCTGATGCGCGCTGAGGTAGTCGAGTCTGTCGGTCAATCCCAGAATCTGCGGGTATGTAAGTTTCTCGCTAATCTTTTCCACTCCACGGTGTATATATCCGCAATGAACATCCACCTTGTTAATAAATTCTCCCTCGAGCGACAGTCTGAAACGCAGCACACCGTGTGTCGCAGGGTGCTGAGGACCAATGTTTATCACATATTCGTTATCCTCGAACAGGTTATCGGGATTCTCTTTGATGCTGCCATCATCCTCCACCGTGTGATAGAAGTCCTTCTCGTTACTTTCGCTGAACATTCTCACAGGGTTCACAGCCTCACTCTCGTCATAATCCTTGCGCAGAGGATAGCCCACCCAGTCGTTACGCAGGAAAAGTCGGTGCAGATAGGGGTGACCTTTGAATATTATGCCAAAAAAGTCGAACACCTCACGCTCGTAAATATTGGCAATGTGCCAAATGTCGCTGACGGTAGATATTGACGGATGTTCACGGTCGGTAGTACGGGTAGCTACCTGAATATTTTCGCCGGTGGCACTGTTCTCAAGCAGATAGATGGCTCCGAGGCCCTCATCGCCCCAGTCCATTCCCACCATTTCGCGCAAGAAGTCGAAACCCTTTCCGCGCAATGCCTCCATTTGGGTGCGAAACTCGTCTAATGCTATAAATGTAATGTTCATTGCTCTTTATCAGTTATCTCTTGCGGTACATTGGTTATTACAAGCGGAGTATTGTCCACAGCATCCCCCTTCTTCTGCTGACGGTTGACACCGCCAAAGAATTTCTCGACCTTCACTTTACGCTGCAACTGCATCATTCCGTAGAGGATAGCCTCGGGACGCGGCGGACATCCGGGGATATATACATCCACGGGGATTATCTTGTCTACGCCGTTAAGCACATGGTACGAACTCTTGAAAGGGCCGCCACTGATGGCACAGCCACCAACAGCCACCACATATTTAGGGTCGGCCATCTGGTCGTAAAGACGTTTGAGAACCGGCGCCATCTTGTGAGTGATGGTACCTGCAACCATTATGAGGTCGGCTTGTCGGGGTGAGTTTCGGGTCACCTCGAAGCCGAAGCGTGCAAAATCGTAACGTGCAGCGCCGACAGACATAAATTCAATGCCGCAACAGCTGGTGGCAAAAGTAAGCGACCACAGCGAATTGCTGCGTCCCCAGTTGATAAGGTCGTCAAGGGCGCCTACAACCACGTTGGTACGCTCCTTGTTTATCTCTTCTATCAACGCCTCCAGCGTTTCATTATCCTTGAATTCCTCGTAGGGAATAGATTTTATAACAGGCTTTTTCATTTCCATTCAAGTGCTTTTTTGCGCCAGGCATACGCCAGACCCAGTATCAGAATAAAAAGGAAGAAAGAGATGCCGAAAATGGCATTTACGCCCACTTCACGAACAATGGTCGCCCACGGAAACAGGAAAACAGTCTCAATGTCGAACATCAAAAAAAGGATGGCAAACAGGTAGTAGCCTACTCTGAATTGCATCCATGTTTTTCCTTGTGTGGGTATACCACATTCATACGCCTCGCTCTTGTTCTTGTTGAATGAACGTGGCGAAATAAGCCGCGCGATTATCATCGTCAGTCCCACAAAGAGGAACGACGCGACAATCATTGTAAATAGCAATACGTAATAACTCATATTAGTCTACACTCTTATTAAGTGAATTTTTCTTAAATACAGAAAGAATTGCCCTGCACTTGTGGTAGGATAATCCATTGTGGCAATGAATCTTGCCGGCACGGGCGGCCTCGTCGTCAGTTGGCGGAAATGGTCGGGCGTGTAGACATGTGATTGTTCGCCACAGCAAAGTTAACAAAATTGTATTGAAATAAAAACCGAAACGGGGTATTAAAATTCAATTAGTTTTTAATATTGCAAAAATTCATTTCGGTTTTTACCCAACAACACATTTACAGACAAGCAACAAACTGCCCATTTAACATCTACTTGATATAAAATCATCAATTCCCAATACAGCAACCATCAACAAGACTTCATAAGCATTGGTAACTTAAAACCCATCCGGCACCGTAAGCAGCACAGCGAGAGACCGTCTGTTTTTCGGATTAGGTGTTAGGACTGTTTGAGTGTGAGTTATACACACGCAGTGTGGATAACTGAACGAGTTCCGCAACACCCGAAAAACAGATGATTAGGCTCGAGCGACAAGGCTCGCCACCGACTGAAGAATGTTGCCTTTAAGGCAACTTCTGAACAAAGGCAGAGCCGACTGATGCGTCTCGTGTGCCGGGGCTTTTGGTTCTTTTGCCCGGCAAAAGAACATAATAGAGAATACTACCTTAAACTACTGCAACCAAAGATTAAGAGTAAAATAGATAAAAACATATAAAGTTTACACCATCCTTCGGTAGAACAAAATAACTCAATTATACCAAGTTCAGATTTTTTAGTACCACTTGACAGGCGTGTCACCCATTTCAATAGTCAGTGTACCACCCTTCTCCACATCGCCATGCTCGATATAAGGCAAGTTATGCGGTTTTCCGTTGAGAGTAATACTCTTAATATAAATATTTTTGTCGCTGTTGTTTACAGTCTCTATTACAAACGTTCCACCCTTGACACCAAGCTCAGCACGCTGCACGATGGGAGAGCCGAACCAGTAACGTGCTCCGGCCGGTTCAACCTGATAGAATCCGAGTGCAGACATCAGATACCATGCCGACATCTGTCCCATATCCTCGTTGCCCGAAACGCCATCAAAGTCATCGCGATACTGAGTCGCAAGCACCTGACGCACCTTTTCGGCTGTCTTGTGAGGCTCACCAAGCATTGTGTAGAGATACAGTATATGATGGCTCGGCTCATTGCCATGGGCAAACTGGCCTATGAGCCCCGTAATATCGGGCGACGAGTTACCCTCCTCTATCCATGGAGCAATGAAAAGAGAATCGAGTCGGGCGATACATTTCTCACGGCCACCGAACAGTTCGGCATAGTTGTAGATGTCGTGCGGAACGAGCCATGTATATTGCCATGCATTGCCTTCGCAATAGTCATTTTCGCGGTGCGCCGCATAGTAGGGACTGAAAGGTTCGCGGAAATTGCCATTGCTGTCCACGCCACGAATGAAACCGCTTACCGAGTCGAAATAGGTGCGGTAGGAGTAACTTTTTCGGGTAAAATGTTCGAAATCGGCATCCTTGCCAAGAGCCTTTGCAGCATTGGCAGCCGCAGCATCGGCAATGGCATATTCCATGTCGTATGCCACAGGTTCGTGGAAAAGGTCGCAAGGAATATATCCGTATTTGTCGCGCTGAGCTTTACCACGCTCTTTGTTTGCCGCAGTCTTTTTAATGGCCTCGAATGCCTTCTCGCGGTCAAAACCGGCTACATTCTTGACAATTGCATCAGCCACAACAGGTATTCCCGGGTCGCCAACCATGCAATTTGTTTCGTTGCCCCAAAGATGCCACACGGGAAGGTCGCCTTGCTTGTCACAGATGTTCAGCATTGCCGACACAAACTCCCCACTCTTTTCCGGCTGGATTATTGTCATCAGCGGCTGTTTGGCACGATAGGTATCCCACAGCGAGAAACCGGTGTACTGCGGAGTTGCGCTGTTGCATATTGTTCCATCCGCCGCACGATAGTCGCCATTTACATCGCTGAACAGCATGGGTGCCATCATCGCATGATACATAGCAGTGTAGAAGATACGTTTACGGCAGCTGTCCTGTTCGGTCAGTCTGATGCGCGACAGCTCTTTGTCCCACGCAGCAACTGCATCCTTTCTCACCTTTTCAAAATCCCAGTGCGGCAGTTCGCCTGCCATCGCCAGCCTTGCACCATCAATGCCTACCGGCGAAATTGCCACCTTCAGCATAATCTCTTCGCCGGCAGTTGTGGCAAACGACGCACGACCATACATATTATTTTCGCCCTTCAGCTCAAAGCTGTCGAAAGGCTTTGAAAATTCAGCAACAAAATATACACGCTGGTCACTCGCCCACCCCTCGGAGTAGCGATAGCCGACTATGCGATTGTCGCCCTCGGCCTGCATGAATGTCTCTTTGGCACTGTCCCAACAGCCACCATTCTCAAGGTCGAATACCAGTGCTGCCTCTTTCGATTCGGGGAAAGTATAACGATGCAATCCCACACGTGCAGTAGCAGTAACCTCAGCCTTTATGCCGTAACGTTTCAATGGCACCGAGTAATATCCGGGCTTTGCAATCTCCTGCGTACGGTCAGCCATAGACCACAGTCCGCTGCCGGGCTGTTCTATGTCACCGCGTTTGTAGACAACATTGCCCACCACAGGCATCACCGTAACATCAAACAGATCACCAATTCCCGTTCCGCTGAGATGAGTATGCGAAAAACCGATGACACTCTCCTCGTCACGATTGTATCCCGAACACCAGTCCCAACCCTGGTTGATGCTTGTCGGTCCCAGCTGCACCATTCCGAAAGGCACATTGGCACCCACAAACACATGTCCATGCCCACCGCTGCCTATAAGCGGGTCAACAAAATCTGTCGGTTTTTCACTCGGTGAACAAGCTGCCACAAACAACAGCAGAAGATACAATAAGTTACTGTGTATTTTCATAGTATTCAAAAGAAAAAGCATATTAGAATCATCCAAGAACAACATCCAGCACCATCATCAGCGCAAAGCCCATTGCAAAGCCGATGGTACCAAGATTGCTGTGTTCGCCCTGTTGCGATGCAGGGATAAGCTCCTCCACCACCACATAGAGCATTGCACCTGCCGAAGCTGCCAGCAGGAAAGGCATGGCTGGTACGGTATATTCAAGAAACAGCAGTGTGACCATTGCAGCAATAGGCTCCACCACTCCCGACAATGCGCCGTAGAGAAAGGTCTTACCTCTTTTATAACCCTCGGCACGCAGAGGCATTGATATAATTGCACCCTCGGGAATATTCTGCACAGCCATACCTATTGCAAGCGCAAATGCCGCAGCAAGCGTCATCGACGCCTCACCCGTATACATTCCTGCAAACACCACACCTACGGCCATTCCCTCGGGAATATTGTGCAGTGTCACAGCAAGCATCAGTTTCGACGAACGCTTAAGACTGGATGCAGGTCCCTCGCTCTGCTCTCCGTTTATATGCTCGTGAGGGATGAAGGTATCGAGCAAAAACAAAAATCCCATGCCGGTGAGGAACCCCACAAGCACAGGAACCATTTCCATAAACTCATTATTTTTCACCGTCAGGTCCAACGCCGGCAACAGCAACGACCAGAAAGAGGCCGCCACCATCACTCCCGAAGCGAATCCCAACAGTGCCTTCTGTACTCTGTCCGAAATATTGCGACGAAAAAAGAATACAATCGCCGCTCCCAACAATGTTCCTAAAAAAGGAATCAAAAATCCTAAAGCTACACTCACATTCATCGTTCTCTGTTTCTTGCGAAGATAGCCATTATTTTATTCATGCAAAAGAATTTTCACATATTACTTTTGCAACAATGGTAAAAGAGTTGTCTGCAATACCATATTCCCTTCACCCCTTACCCTGTAACAGGTATTTTGCATACAACCGTACACCCACCACCTTCGGTGGTAACCACACTAATAGAACCATGGTGGTTGGTAATAATCTGCTTGCAGAGGGAAAGCCCTATGCCGCTACCTCGCTTTTTGGTGGTAAAGAAGGGAACAAAAATCTGCTCCAGTGCTGTATCATCTATACCTGCGCCATTGTCCGCCACACTTATCGCAAGGAGAAGACGTCCGTCAGCAGAATACTCTTTTGCAACAGAAAAAGTCACACTACGATTGTAGAGAGTGCCGTCATTAACAACTGCAGCCTTCTCATCGCACGCCTCCACTGCATTTTTCATCAGGTTGATAACCACCTGCTCAAGCTGCACTCTGTCGCCATTTATTTTCACATTGCAAACAGCATCTGTGTCGAAGGTTATATAACTTTGAGTAAAAAGAGCCTTCAGGCCATCAACAAACTCCCTCACAGTGAATATGGTTATTTCGGGAGGAGATATGCGCGTCAATTTTCTGTAATTCTCCACAAAGTGAAGCAGTCCGCTGCTGCGACGATTGATAATCTCAAGTCCGTGACGAACACTCTCCACACTGTCGCTGTCGGTGGCAAAAGAGGTGCTGTCGGCCTGACTTCTTAGAATCTCGGAAAGAGATATTATAGGTGTCATGGAGTTCATAATTTCGTGTGTCAGCACCCTGACAAGCTTGTGCCACGACTCGACCTTGTTTCTCTCTATTGCCCCGTCAATATCCTTCAACGCAATGATGTTAAGAGAGGAGTTGCGTATCATCACCCTCGAATAGCTTGCCGAGTACATTTTCTCTCTTATTCGCAATTCGCTGACACCATCGTTCATAACACCTCTAAGTTCGGGGCAAAGAGATTCACAGCCATTCTGAATTTGTCGGGCTGCGCGGTTCATCCATTCAATGTACCCACCATCGGTGGCAACTATCACTGCCGTATCTACCTTATCCATCAGCAGGCGATAGAAATGCAGTTCCCTTTCACCGGCAACAGCCTTGCTGCTTGCCTCGTTGCTCAAAGCCTTTTCGGCTCGCAGGCTATCCGAACATCTGTCAAACAACTGCAACTGCTTGTAAACTACAAACAGCAGAAACAGCACCGAGCCTGCCATGCAGAACCACATGCCGCTCTTCGCCGCCACATATGCAGCCAACATCGACAAGCCGATTAGAATAAGGTTTATTATAAATTTACTCTTCATAACGATTCTATTTTCCCAATTTGCGATAGAGAGCATATCGTGTTATTCCCAAAAGTTCGGCAGCGCGGGTAATGTTGCCATCGGCACGCTTCATCGCACGCTCTATTGCATCGCGCTCAAGCTCTTCGAGGTTCATTGTAAGCTCTTCTGAAGCCCTCTGCTGTTCAGGAGTGCTGACAATCATCAGGCTGTGGGGACGCAGGATGTTCGACTCCTCCATAATGACAGCACGTTCTACTGTGTGTTGCAACTCCCTGACGTTTCCCGGCCAGTCGTACTTGCAGAGCAACTGCTGCGAGTCGCGGCTGATGCGACGAATATCCTTGCTATACTTTTTCGAGTATTTTGCAAGGAAATATTCGGCAAGCAGTATAATGTCGTCGCCCCTTTCGCGCAACGGCGGAATGTGTATCTCAATGGTATTTATGCGATACAGAAGATCCTGTCGGAAATCGCCCTCGGCAACCATACGCCCCAAGTTGGCATTGGTAGCACAGATGAAGCGCACATCTATTCGTTTGTTCTTTGTGCCGCCCACACGTGTAAATTCCCGTTTCTCGATAGAGGTCAGCAGTTTGGCCTGCGTTTGAGGGGTCAGATTGCCAATTTCGTCGAGGAAGAGCGTGCCACCCGATGCAGCCTCCATTCGTCCGGCCTTTGCAGCCACCGCACCCGTGAATGCGCCCTTCTCGTAGCCGAAAAGCTCACTCTCGAACAGCTGTTCGGGCAAGCTGCCCAGATCTATCGTCACAAACGGACTCTCGCACCTGTTGGAGCAATAGTGAAGCATACGGGCAACAACATCCTTTCCGGTACCATTCTCGCCAAGAATAAGGATATTGGCATCAGTGGCAGCAAAGCGTTCGATATTAGCCTTTATCTGCTGCATGGCAGCAGATTCGCCAATGAGCATCGGCTGCTCTTCGCAGCCACAATGCCCCAGTGCTGCAACCCTCTCTTTGAGGTTCAACACCTCGCGGCGCGAACAGCGAAGTTCCATTGCCGACCTCAGGGTTGTCACCACCTTGTCGTTGTTCCATGGTTTTGCTATAAAATCGGTAGCTCCTGCCTTTATAGCCTTCACCGCCTTGTCGGTGTCGGAGTATGCAGTCATAAAGATGACAACTGCATCGGCATCGAGTTTCAATATTCGTTCAAGGTATTTGAAACCCTCCTGACCACTTACCGCGTCGCGGGTGAAATTCATATCAAGAAAAACCACGTCGGGTTCGAACACCTTCATGAAGTGTTCAATTTTTTCGGGGTCGGTAGCCACTCTCACAGCCTCCACATGAGGTTTCAGCAGCAGATTGAGCGAGAAGAGTATATCCTCGTTGTCGTCGACGATAAGCACTTTTCCTTTATACATACTCTTTAGGATATTTACGTTGTTGAACATTGCAAAGATATATAAAGAACCATTAGGTTGTATATGAAAAAGCGTGCAGTTTCGCACATTTTTTGTGCGTTTCCGCACACCAACCAAAGTCCCGCACAACAAACAATACAATGATTTTCAATCAATTATTCCTTTGGCACGATATTTGTACTTATACAAACGAGAGATTCCCCCAAAATCGAAGAACCGGATACACACAAACAGACAACCAGAATATGAGATTTAAGAGTATTATAGTAATGTTGCTGTCGGCAGTCACAGCCACAGCACAGAGCGACACACTGACGCTAACCCTGTCCGAGGCAATACTTACGGCCTGCAAGCAGTCGTCCGATGCCAAGGCAGCCCACCACACTCTGCTTGCAGCCGAGTGGAGCTACAAATTCTACAAGGCAAACTACCTTCCTGCCATTTCGCTGACATCGTCACCAGGACTCAACCACGTAACAAGCAAAGTGACACAACCCGACGGCAGCAGTCTGTTCGTCGAGCAGAACCAACTGAGTACAGACGCATCGCTCAGCGTCACACAGAACATAGCACTGACCGGCGGACAATTTTTCGTGAAAAGCACATTGCAGCGTCAGGACGAGCTGAAAAACAACACCACTGCATACGGTTCCACCCCTGTGGTTGTCGGCTACCAGCAGTCGCTCTTCGGCTACAACTCGCTAAAATGGGATAGACGCATAGAGCCTTTGCGCTATCAACAGGCAAAGAAGGAGTACAAAGAGAACATGGAACTGATTGCATCGCGCACAGCCAGCTACTTCTTCACCCTTGCCTCTGCCCAGACCGAATTGTATATTGCCGAATACAATTATGCATCGGCAGACACACTCAGCCGCTACGCACGCGGACGTTACAACATCGGCACCATCACAGAGAGCGAAATGTTGCAACTGGAGCTGAACAAGATAACCGCCGAAGCCAATCTGCTGAATGCCCGCAGCTATCTTGAGGATGCCATGCAGAGCGTACGCTCCTACCTTGCGATAGACGGCAGCTGCATTATAAAAGTGGTGATAGACGAAACAGTTCCGCCATACAAGGCCGATGTTGCAGAAGCACTGAAGCTGGCACACGAGAACAGTCCCGACCCCACAAGCTACGAACTGCGCCGGCGGCAGAGCGAGAGCAACCTTGCATATGCAAAAGCCGACGCGGGGTTAAAAGCCGAATTATATGTACAGTTCGGGCTATCGCAGACGGCAGACAATCTGCGCGACAGCTATCGCTCACCGCAGAACCGCCAATATGCCAGCATAGGCATCACGTTGCCACTGCTCGACTGGGGCCGGGGAAAAGGAAAAGTAAAGGTCGCCGAGTCGAACGTCGACCTTGTAGAGACACAGATAGAGCAGGCCTACAAAGATTTTGAGATTAATGTAGGCAAAATGGTAAGGCAGTTCAACCTTCAGGCACACCGTGTGGAGGTTGCAGCCAAAAGCGCAACGTTGGCACAGCAGCGCTACGATGTTGCCCGCCGCATGTATATATTGGGAAAATCGACCATACTCGACTTTAACGCCGCCACATCCGAGAAGGACGCAGCCCGCAGAAGCCACATCAGCGCCCTGCAGACCTACTGGCAACTATACTATGGGTTGCGCAGCATCACCGGCGGCAAGATTTTTGGAAATTTATAACAAAACAACACTATGGATATAAAACTGGAGAAACGCGCCTGGTACATTCGCCACAAATACTGGTTGCTGGCAGGCGTTACAGCGCTTGCACTACTTGCGCTGAACATAAAAATGGTAATAGGACCGCGAACAATACTTGTCGATGGCGAAGAGCTTGATTACTGCAAGGCCACCATAAGCGAATTTCACGAATACATCGACGTAACGGGAATTGTGCAACCCATTCTGAACATCAAGGTAAACTGCCGCGAAGGTGGCTACATTTCGCACATTGTTGCCGAGAACGGAACCATGCTCGAAGAGGGCGACACCATTCTGGTGATGGAAAACCCCGACCTTATACGCAACATCGAGGAGGAGCGTTTGGCATGGGAGAAGCTGCAGCTGAACAATCGCCTGCAACAGTATCAGATGGAACAGAAAAGCCTGTCGCTGCGCCAGCAGATGCTTCAGACAGAGTACGAAATGAAGCGACTCGACAAAAGCCACAATCTGGACAAGGAGGAGGCGCGCATGGGCATCAAGAGCAGAGCGCAGCTCGAAGTATCGGAAGACGAATACAACTACAATCTGAAAAAGACCCGCCTTACACTCGAAAGCCTTAAGCACGACTCGGCAGTGAACCTTATACAGCGCTCGCTGCTCGACAATGAGCTGGAGAACGGACGCGACAAGTTCATACAGTCGCGCAACAGGCTCGACAACCTTGTGGTGCGCAGCCCCATGAGAGGACAGCTAAGCTACGTGACAGCCATTCCCGGACAGCGTGTTTCGTCGGGCGAGAGCATCGCCGAAGTAAACATCCTCGACGATTACAAGGTACATGTGAACCTTAGCGAATATTACGTAGACCGCATAAGCGTAGGACTGCCTGCAAGCGTCACCTATCAGGGTGTTAAATTCCCCATGAAAATATCGCGGGTGGTACCTGAGGTTAAAAACCAGACATTCAGCGTAGAGCTGCTGTTTACCGGCGAAAAGCCCGAAAATGCCCGTGTGGGCAAGAGCTACAACATACAGATAGAGCTTGGTCACCCCGAAAAGAGCCTCGTCATCGACCGCGGTAAATTCTACAACAGCAACGGCGGACGATACATCTACCGACTGAACGAATCGGGAACAGTAGCCGAACTCACCCCCATAGTCATCGGCCGTCAGAACCCACGACAGTTCGAGGTGTTAGAGGGCTTGCAGGAGGGCGACAAGGTAATAGTATCGGAATATTCCGATTTCAACGATGCAGAAAGATTAAGAATAAGATAATATACTTAAATTTGTAACTCAATATGGAAAAGATCATCAAAACCGAAAAAATCAAGAAAGCGTTCCGCACCGAGGAACTTGAAACATGGGCACTCAACGGCGTAGACTTCGAAGTGTCAAAGGGAGAATTTGTGGCAATCATGGGCCCCTCGGGCTGTGGCAAGTCTACACTGCTCAACATACTGGGACTGCTAGACAACCCCACCGAGGGAAGCTACTACCTCAACGGCACAGATGTAGCCAGCTTCACCGAAGGAGAGCGCACCGACCTGCGCAAAGGTGTAATAGGCTTTGTATTCCAGAGCTTCAACCTGATAGACGACCTCAATGTCTACGAGAACATAGAACTGCCGCTGCTCTACATGGGAGTATCGAAGAAGGAGCGCAAGGAGCGCGTAGAGGCAGCAATGGAGCGTATGGACATAACACACCGCTCCAAACATTTTCCGCAGCAGCTCTCCGGCGGACAGCAGCAGCGTGTGGCGATAGCGCGTGCAGTGGTAGCGCTCCCCGAAATAATCCTTGCCGACGAGCCTACAGGTAACCTCGACTCGAAGAACGGTATCGAGGTGATGGAACTGCTGCGCCGTCTCAACAGCGAGGGCACAACCATAGTGATGGTAACCCACTCGCAACGCGATGCCTCGTATGCCGACCGAGTAGTGAACCTCTTCGATGGTGAAGTGACAATAGAGACAAGCAACAAGAACATCTAGTGCACCATAGCCATGCTTATACATTATATAAAAATGGCAGTGCGCCAGCTGCTGAAATACAAATTCCACACAATTGTGTCGGCACTCTGCATGGCGGTTGGACTGACAATAAACGGCTACATAGGCACAGCCGTAAAATGCCAGTTTACAGATGGAACTTTAGTCAGCATCCCCAAAAGAAGCGGGGAAACTACTACTTATGCCGAATATAAAGATATAGTTGATAAGGGCATCGAGGGAGTGTGCAGATTCCACACCCACGACTATACACATGAAAAACTGTTGGCCTACAGCGACAATGTAGAAGAACTTTATCCCATTAGGGCAAGAGGTATTTCGAACGTTTTTTTCAGGAACCACTACGACCCGCGAGGCTCTTTGGTACTTTCAGGACGCGACTCCATCGGTGAAGATGAGATTCTTATAGCACGGCAGTTGGCTGAGAGGATTTTCGGTGAGAAGGACCCCATTGGCCGCACCCTTACGTTGCTGAATGATACATTAAGCAACGACGGCAGCCGCAAAGAGAAATTCTACTCCGGAAAAAGCTACCGCATTGCCGGTATCTGCGAGAATATCTACACAAACGGCCATCAGTGGCAGATATATGTGCCTATGCACGACAAGGGCGAATGTGCAATGGTCTATGGCTATTTAAAGGATGGCTATTCAGTCAACGAGGTACGAAAGGCTATCGACAAGGTAGAGTGGCGTTCAGCTGATGACGGCAAGCCATACGGTATGATAGCAATCCAACAGAATTACGACAGGGATTTTTGGCTATCGATGGTGCTGTTTGTACTATTCTCGCTGCTGATATTCGCCACAGGACTCATCAACTTCATGAAGTTCGTGATACAGATGTTCTACTCTCGACAGCGTGAACTTGCCCTGCGCAAATGCCTCGGCTCGAACAACCGCGGACTCTATATGCTGCTGGCGAGCGAAGTATTTATAATGCTCACAGTTTCGTTCTTCCTCTCCTGCATAACCAGCGAGCTTTCTGTGATGTATCTCGATTATCTGAACGTGGATATATTCGACGAAATTCCCATGAGGATGATAATCCCCGTGCAGCTGCACACTGCGATAATGGCATTTATCGTTTCGCTTGCAGCCATTTTCCTGCCCATAATGAAACTGCGTCGCGCGAGCATGCGCGGGGCACTTATGCGCCACCGTCAGGGGAACAAGATGCGCAACTTCATGATAGGGCTTCAGTTTGCGGTAGCCATCATCAGTTTCTCGTTCCTTGCCCTTGCATTGCAGACGGAGAAAGCCGAGTACGGCCGTCACGAAGAGCAATTGTCCGAGGAGGAACTTGAACGCATTCTTGTCATCAGCAACCTACAGCACAATTGGGAGCAGATAAGGCCGTTGCTCGAAAAATTGCCCATCGTAGAGGAATTTACTTACACTTGCCACGAGAATATGCGCAAGTCTGCGTTAAACGCTCAAAAACTGTATGTGAACAACGACTCCATCTATGCCGACATTATAGCATACGGCGATCCATCGTACTTTAAATTCTTCAAACTGCCGGTGGATGGCAAGATTGTTCCGCCCGATGCCAATTATGTGTATATCGACAAGAAACTGCACCAAGCGCTGCTCGCCGGCGGCACATATGACGGAACAGTGGAGGTGGAAGATGGACGCAAATATCCCGTTGCCGGAGTGATAGA